>OMCS01000141.1_pt1 | contig 39972 bp, 33 predicted proteins | sample 1674241 | NCBI WGS metagenome assembly OMCS01 (sample SAMEA103958153, study PRJEB25191) | human gut metagenome
GAAAAAAATCATGGATTTTGAACACCCTACCTAACGGGGTGAGGCTGGCGCGTGAGATATTAATCTTACTCAAATAATCAGACACTGTTTTTTACTGGTGTTCCCTTTTTTTAAAGGGGAAATATGGATTGCTGAAATCTTATTTCTTACCTCTCAAGTTAATGTTTACACTTGTTAACTCAGAATTAAGAAAAATTTCAAATGACTAAATGACCGCTAATGTGTTGATTATCAATATATTAGCGGTCATTAGTCATTTGTCATTTTCGCTATTACCTTAATTTTGTTGCATTTGCCCCGTGTTTATGGGGTGACACATTCAAATTAAAAAAAAACTGCAAGCAACACTTGCGCATTGCTTGCAGTATATTTAAAATTTCAAGAAATGTTCTTTGATTACAAACCGAGCTTCTTAGCGATGTCGGCGGGGATAGCCTTCTTGTTGATAAGAATGTTCATGGTCTTGTAAGCAACATAAGCTTTCGAAGCATAGAACATACCCTTGTATTTGCCATATTCACCCCATGAGTTCTTTACCATGAAGTATTCGCGACCGTTGTTGTCCTTGGCAAGACCATAGATAACCATGCCGTGGTCGTCGGTAGTTTCCCAGTTATCGTAAGCTTGCTGACGGAGTTCTTGGGTGATGGTCAACTCATCGTTTGAGGGAACTTGTGCACCTGTTTCGATGGTACCACCCCAACGGGCTGCGTCAGAACCTGTGAGGTCGCGCACTTTGAGGTTTTTGGGAACGTAAGCGTAGTCGTTACCATTGCGACGGCCAAAGTAGTCTTCAGTAACATCGGCACCCCAAGCAAAAGTGTAGCCATTTTTTACGGCGCTATCCATTACGCGCATAAACTCGTCGAGAGGCAAGTTGTAGCTTTCTGCCCAACGCCAGTTGTCCTGAATTTCGAGGATGAACTTAGAGTAGAAGGGGTGGTGTGTGTAAGAAGTGAGCGAAACGTAGTCGTCCATGTTTAAGCCGAGGTAGTCGGTAACATATTTCTGCGGAGTGTAGGTTTTGCCGTCAGCAGCCTTTACTTCTTTGGGGAGTTCGCCAAAATAGCCTTTGTAGATGTCGGAGAGAGCATTCTTCCAGGAAAGAGAAATCTTGTTGAGTTTGCCCTTTGCAATAGCACCTACGTATGCCGAAGTGGTGGCATCGAGTTGGTTGAAGTTGAAGAGGCTGTCGCCATAGAGTGTGCCTGGAGCAGGCATGGCTGTTTGGGGAACCATACCGTAGTGCTTCATGCAGTAAACGGCATCGTAGAATGAACCACCCTGTGAGAAGCTTACGTCACCATGTGTGCGAACTGCCTTGTCTGCACGGTCCATGTAGGTGTTGTAAACGAGGAATGACTCGCAAAGATCTTGTTCGCCCTTTCCCATGCGGAGCAATTCAGCTTCGAAGAAGCCTAATGAAGAGTACGCCCAGCAAGTACCACTTTGGTTTTGGTCCTTGATAGAGGTGATGGGGTTAGCTTTTACGGTTGTAAAGGTAATACCTTCTTTCTTTGCCACAGGCGCTTTTTTGCGCGCTGCAAGGCTTCCCGGCAGCATAAACAAGATAGCTGCAGCAATGAGGAGAGTCTTTTTCATTGTAAATGTTTGTAGTGTTTATTTGTTGTTAAAAATTTTTCTGAGTTTTGGGTAGCACCTATATGGGGTAAAAGCATTCAATGTTGGAAGAGATATAAAGCTTTTGCCCTTACAGGGCGTCAATGCTATGGCAATTCGTAACCCAGGGTGTCGCTTCGCTTGCCCTAGGCTAGGCGCTGTTGCCCTTTCAGGGCGTGCAAACCGAAATGCACGATAAGCTCGTCTTGACTAAATCCGAACTTGAATTAGTAAATGATGGGCGATTCGTCTTTATGCGCTTCAATAAAGGCTTCCACATCAGCGGTGTGATAAGGAATAATATCCTTGCCTAAGAATCGGCATCCGTTGGGAGTGATAAGCACATCGTCTTCAATGCGTATGCCACCAAAGTCGCGATATTCGTTAATCTTGTCGAAGTTAAGAAATGCGGCATTCGTGCCATTCTTTTGCCAATCGTCAATTAGGTCGGGGATGAAGTAGATGCCTGGTTCGTCGGTTACCACATGTCCCACTTCGAGGCGACGACCAAAACGCAAGGCATTGGTGCCAAACTGTGTAGAAGGACGTGTTTCTTCGTCAAAACCTACGTAGGTTTGTCCTAAACCTTCCATGTCGTGAACGTCCATGCCCATCATGTGTCCAAGGCCATGAGGCAAGAATAAGGCATGAGCCCCTGCGCGTACAGCCTCTTCGGTGTCGCCCTTCATCAAACCGAGTTCTTTTAGGCGGTTTGTCATCAAGGTGCATACATCCATGTGCACATCCCACCAACGTACACCAGGACGTGCATGTGTCAGTGCCAAGTCGTGGCAGTCTGCTACAATGTCGTAAATTTCTTTTTGCTTCGTAGTATACTTGCCGCTGATAGGTGTGGTGCGGGTATGGTCGGAACAATAGTTTTCGTTTGTTTCGGCACCTGCATCTACCAAAAGCAGTCTGCCTGCTTCGAGCTGACGGGGTGAGGGGTAGCCGTGTAAAATTTCGCCATGCATGCTCACAATGCTTGGGAAAGAAACTTGTGCACCATAGCTATTGGCAATGCCATCGAGCACACCGCCAATGTATTGTTCGGTTACACCAGCTCGTGCCAAACGCATGGCAGTGGTGTGCATTTTATAGCCAATGACCGAGGCACGTTCAAGCTCCTCAATTTCCTCTTGGCTCTTTATAGAACGCAGTGCTACCACTGCTTTGATAAGGCTGAGCGAGGCTTTGGCACGTTGTTCGGAAGGATGGATGCCTAAGAGGTCCATCAGTTGAATCATTGTGTCGTGGCGATAGGGTGGGAGGTAGTGAATAGTGCGACCAGCCTCTTTTGCCTTGCTCACAATATCAGCCAAGTGGCTCATTGGGGCAGAGGCTTCGGTGCCACACTCTTCAGCCATTTCAGCAACCGAGGTGACTGAACCGTACCACACAATATCTTCAATGTCAATATCATTGCCCACCAAAATTTCGTTGCCTGAATCGGCATCAATCACTCCTACAAGGCCATCGCGGTGCTGACCAAAGAAGTAGAGAAACGCACTGTCTTGGCGAAATTTATAAACGTTTGAGGGGTAGTTATTAGGGCTGTCGTTATTGCCAAATAGCAGAATCAGTCCACTGCCAACCAACTCACGCAGCTTGCGGCGGCGTTCTACATAGGTTTCTTTTGAAAATAACATTTTAAGTGTGCTTTAAATGTTTGGGAATAGGTGCTCAATGCTTTAGTTTGTGTATTATTATGCCCCCAAAATTTAGACATTCGAGTGCTAAATGTAGACAAAAGTGAGCTTATTCCGTATTTTTATATCTATTTTATGGGCAAAAGTACTGATTTTCTTTCGTATTACTGTAACTTTGCGCATAATAATTGCTAAACTATTCATATTATGCCTATTTCTCTTCCCAAAAATACCGGACTTGTGCTCGAAGGTGGTGGTATGCGTGGTGTTTTTACGAGTGGTGTGTTAGACTATTTTATGGACAAAGGCATCACCTTTCCATATTGTGTGGGTGTGTCGGCTGGTGCGTGTAATGGACTTTCTTATTTGAGTAGACAGCGTGGACGTGCCAAGCTGACCAATATTGATATGCTCGAAAAGTATAGGTTTATAGGTTTAAAATATCTTTGGTCGCAACATTGCATTCTCGATCGTCAGATGATTTACGATGAATTGCCTAACCGTATACTTCCGTTCGACTATGAGGCATGTTTTAAAAATCCCATGCAATATGAGATGGTTACTACCAACTGTCTTACGGGTGCGGCATGCTATTTGAGCGAGAAGCATAGTGAAGCGCGTTTAATAAATGTGGTTAAAGCATCGTCGTCTTTGCCCTATGTGTGTCCCATTGTGTGGGTAGACCATCAGCCCATGCTCGATGGGGGAATTGCCGATTCTATACCTATTATGCGTGCCATCGAGACGGGGCACCCTTATAACGTGGTGGTGTTAACGCGCAATAGGGGGTATCGTGAAACCTCGCGCGACATTAAAATTCCTAAATACATTTATCGCCGTTTTCCGCGTTTGCGTCTTTTGCTTAGCAAGCGTCACGCCATTTATAATGCCCAACTCGATCTTATAGAGCGTTTAGAGGATGAGGGACGTGTGTGTGTGATCCGTCCGCAACGTCCTGTTGAAGTGGATCGTTTAGAGAGTAATGTCGACAAGCTCAATGCTCTTTATCAAGAGGGATATGAATGTGCGCGTAAGGTGATGGAAGGAAAATGATTTTTAGGGGGCATAACTCAATCAGCTCTTTTCCATAATAATAACTCCTTTCTAAATATATAAATAAATGAAAAGGTCGAATGCTAAGTTTAGCAAAATCGCATTGTTGGTAAATAGATTTTTATATGCAATATATGATGTTTGGACTTTTTTTCTTTGGGTTATCGACTGGCTTGTAGATTGGTCGTTTGGTCGTCCTCTATATAGTATTCCATTTATAAGAAAAAAGATAAATGAGCGTGAGGGGGTTGATAATTATATTTCTCTAAGAAGAAAATGGAAAATACCTAAATCAGCATTTTGCTACAACAAACTTTCCATATTTATATTCATACTCCCCCTATTTTTTTTCTTAAATGTTGCAACTATCATTATTGGTAACCCATTAAAATTATTATATACAAAAAATGTAGTGTGGTGTGTCGTCTTACTTATTTCAATCATCATGCTACCCTCCTTTATATTAGACGAATATTTTTTTTGGAGGAAAGATCGATACCTTACCTTCTTTTCTATTTTTAAAAAAGAACATTTAATAAAGAGAATAGCATGGGTCGTGGGAACATTTGCTATGTTGATTTTACTCTTAGTGGTAAATGTTAAACTTTTTTGCTACATTGCGGAAATCGCATAAATAGTGTTCGCTGAAAAATAGGCAGGGGGTACATAAAAAAGCCAGATATGAGAGATTGGGTAACAAACCCCTTCTAACATATCTGGCTTATTTATTTTACGTCTGTTTCAGCAGACATTCGTTCCAAGTTTCCTGAATATTTTGGTTTACATCAAAATTTTTTGGAAAAATCAGAATTTTCAGAGCCACTTTTTATTCTTTGGCTCCATTGTCAATCCAATCTTTGATGAGTTGTAAACCAGCGCGGTCGGTGGTCATGATGTTGGCGTGGTTATGCTTCCAATTATTATCCAAACTAATAGATGTGGCTAAAGCCTCGTAGAGCACGCTGTTGTCAGCATCGCCTGGGGTGACGCGGTCTTTTCCTTCGACCTTTTGCGATGCCACGTGTAGCATGTCGGCATAGCTTGCGCCTTCGTTAAGATTGAGTGAGGCAGCCCATGCGTTGCCCGAATGACAGTGGGCACATTGTTTGTCGAAAATTTGTTGCTGAATGGTAGCATACATGCCCACATTGAGGTTGCCTGCATTGATGCGAATGGTGTCGGTGGTGGCAGGCGCATCAAGCGTGTAGTAACTCACAATGCGACGACGCACACTGTTCACTACGCACACCTCGAGTGTGTTTACATCCTCGGGGATGCCCGAGAGCACCACACTCACATTGCCTTCAGCATCAGGCACAAGGTCTTTTTTAATTTTGGTATACGCATTGTCGGTGCTGAAGCCTGCGATAGAAAGCGAGTAGGTTTCGGGCCAAGAGTCTGCCCCTGTGATGTGTGCTTGGACTTTTGCCACACGACCTTTTTCGGTGAGAGTAAATTCCTTTTCAGGAATACGTCCGTCGTCGCAAGCAGTGCAACATGGCAAGGCAAGTATTGCAGCACAGAGGGAATATTTTGTAAAATTCATGTCTCTGTTTTTTAGAAATAATATTGCAGTTGCACAGTGGCAGAATGCGTGGCAAGTCCAAGGTTGTCGTTGTCTCGGTCGAGTTGTGTATCGTGTCCCTTGCGACCTGTGTATTGATACATGGCTTGTAGCTTGAGGTTACAACCCTTGAAGAAGTAGTTTACACCCACGGCAGGCATGTTCAAGAAACCGTCTTTACTGGTGCTATTACGATTCATAAAATCGTAGCGAGCAGCCAATTGTACACGGGGTGCTACAAAGTAGCCACCTTGCACGTATCCACCCATATAGTTGTAGTGTTCATTGATTTTTTGGCGTTTGGTGAAGCCTACATTCATCCAATAGCCCTCGGCTGCAAAGTACCATCGATTGTAGAGCAAGGCAAATTCTAAGCCTACGCGTGCATCGTTAGTGCTTTCGTTTTCGCTCTCTACGTTCATTGAACCAGACACACCCACTAACATTTTGCGTTGTTTAAGCATATTGGGGTTGCCCTGTGTAGAAGGCATTGTGCCCCATGGCATGTAAGTGAGTCGACCTGCATAGAGCAGTGAGGGGATGTGCCAATCGTCGCTCAGCGTTTTGCTTGCCACGTTGACAGCAGCGCCTGTGCCGTTGAAGAGTCCTACTTCGTAGCCAAACTTATCTTTTGCCACACCATGAAGTTCTACGCCCAAATCGAAGCCTGTAGACATGGATGGCGTGACGGCATTGAGCACGTAGGGCATGATTGTGGCAGTGGTGAGCGAGGTGGGGAGTTGTGGAAAGAGTGTTTCGCCCAATGTGGTGAGATAGGCGTGAGAGAAAGGCGTCTTGAATTTACCCACACGGAGTTGTAGGGGCTCTTTAAACTTCACATCGAACCACGCTTGTTGCAAAAGATTTCCGCCACTTTTGGCAGCGTTGATAGAGAGGTTAAAGCTGACCTTGTTAAAAGCCTTACCTGTGAAACCTAAAATGGCATTGGGGATGGCAAAGCCCGAATTTTCAACATTGTCTTGGTTGTAAGCCTTGTCGAGTCCTTCATCATCGTACCAATTAAAGTTGGCGCTGGTTTGCACTAACATATAGGGTTTGAACACAAAGTCGCCCTTGCGACTTTGAATAACGAAGCCTTTGCTTCCTGCCAACGATACTACACCATTTTCGGTGTCGAGGTCAATTTTTTCGTATTTAATGCCTCCTTCGTTTTTGGGTGCTACGTTTTGCAGTGAATCGGTTGTTGTGGGAGTTGTGAGTGTTGTGGCATTGTCTGCCATTGCGGTATAAGAACCTGCTGCAATTAAAGCAGCGAGGGTGAGTGTATGCTTTTTCATTGAATGAGAATGTTTTTTGAGAAGTGAATAGGTGTTCAAAATGAATGAATCTTATAGTGATTCTAAGAACTTTATCAGGGCATCGCGGTCCTTCTTCTGCATCTTTTTAAAGATGTTTTTAGAGGCTTCGCCCTCTCCGCCATGCCACATAATGGCTTCGACGTAGTTGCGAGCACGTCCATCGTGCAAGAAGCAGGTGTGACCATCCACCTTTTGTTGCAAACCAATGCCCCAAAGTGGTGTGGTGCGCCATTCGTTGCCACGTGCCAATCCGCTGCAATAGTTATCGTTTAGTCCTACGCCCATAATCTCAGAACCCATGTCGTGAAGCAGATAATCAGAGTAGGGGTGAATGGTGAGTCCGCCTAACCAAGGGATGTGTGTGCCGTTGAGCAATGTAGAGCCAGCCTTTTTGGTGTGAAGCGTAGTGACGTGGCAAAGGTGGCATTTAGCTTTATAAAAATTCTGTTCGCCAATCTTCACCAATTCACGTTCTGTAACCATGCGGTCGCCATAGGAAACCATAGCTGTGGCAGATCCTAAGCGGCGTGCAGGTACACCCAAGCATTGCATGTAAAGGTCTACGTCCTCCATAGCCTCGGTGGTAACGTCTAAGCGGTTAGAATAAACCAAGCCCATTTGACTGCCATAATATTGCTGCATCTGTCCCTCGCAAATTTCTTCGGGGAAACGGCTGTTGGTGGCACCCATATCGCTCGAAAATCCGAGTTCAACGGTCAGGTCAAGGTGTTGTGCCTTGTTGCCCGAAAGTCCTACGCCCCTTACGCCTTTTTCAGTAATGTAGTTGCAGCGTCCGCTAATGCCATATTCGGGATAATTGCTTTTAGCAGCGAGCGCTTCAATTTCCACAGGGTCGAGTGCCATCATAAGGCCCATGCCCACATGGCGCAAGGGTTGGCGTACAGAGATAATTAAGTCCTCGGGTTTAACAGCAGGTGCCGAAGCATCGCCATAATTTTTAGTACCATTGGTATACCACTCGCTAATGCGATATTCGGGGTAAGCCAATTCGTAGGTTTCGCCATCGGCAAAGGCATATTGCTGTTTGTGCCACTTCACTTGCAATTTTCCCTCAGGCTTCATTTCATAGGTCTTTCCGTCCTTGCCCACATAGGTGCCTTGGATGCACTGGTCATGGAGCACACGACCATAGTCGGGGAAGAACGAACCATTTTTACGAGTAATGTAGATAAGTCCTGCCGTAAAACCTGTTCCGCCCGACACGGTGCAAAAACCATCTGCATCACACTTGCTCTCGTCGTAGTTAGCCCAAATGGCGGGTTTTGTACGTCCTGTTGTCATGTGGCAACTTCGGCATGAAAAGCCTGCGTAGACAGGTCCTAAACCACCTGCCTCAGGGTCTGTGCCACTTGGAATAGCGTTGTCGTAAAGTTTATTGCCCGAGTTAAAGCGACTCATGTATTTTCCGGCTACCCAATTCGCCTCTACATCATACGCTGTAGATGAGTTGAGGAAAATGGTAGAGATATCTGCCGAAAGTGCATAGCCATCGGGCACCTTGATGTCTGTTACCACAATGCCTTCGTCGTCGCTACAAGCTGTGACGGCAAGCATTGTACCCAGTAACCAAGCATATTTATTAAGGTGTAGCATTCTAAAAGTGTTTTTTGCTCAAAAGGAGTAAGGGCATTTTTTGTATGCTCTTACTCCTAAAAAAAATCTATTTATATGCGTAATAATCAATCAGTTACTTGCTGATGGTGCGCGGTTGTCCGTTTTTGAAAATCAAGAATTCCAAGGTGTGGAAGCCACGTACGTTTTGTGCAGATTCAACCTTGGCATCGTCATCACCATCTGCCCATACAAGGCTATTCCACTTTTGTGACTTCATGATGTCGACAATCGCGGTTTGGTCGAGAGGCCATGAGTCCATGTTGGGGTCAAGACCAAAGGTAGCCACAGGACCAAAGAGGAAAGCCTCGCTTGTTTCCCAAGGCTGACGAGCATTCATCCAAGCCGTGGCACAAGCTTCAAAACCATCGTTGCTGGGGTTAGCCACAAAAGCATTTACCGTTTGATAGAGAATGGTATTTTGTTCCTTCAAGTTTTTGTAAGTAGGCACTACCACATTATCTACATAGTTGTTGATGATGGCTTGCAGCGTTGCCTCATCGAGTTTGAGCACAGCATCGCGCAAGTTTACGGCAGCAGCACCTGCTTCAACCTCATCTTCATCGTTTGTCACTTCGCTCAAACTTGCTTGCAGTGCAGCGCAAGCTTCCATGGCTTGCTGAGCTTCGGTGCTACCAATGTGATTACGGAAGGGTTGAGTAATGCCTTGAATGGCTGCCTGTGCGTCAGCAATTTGCTTACGTATGGTGCGGTCGATGGCTGTGCCTTCGAGTGCCTTAGCCATTGAAGCCTCTGCCATGTTCGATTCGCTACCATTGAGTTTGCCATAGTAGGCATTGGCAATAGACTTGATGTTGTTGGTATAGTCATCGCGTGAGTGCCAGCTGTACCATGACTCTACGGCGTAGAGAGCTTCGGTTTGCTTACCGCTTGTCCATTTAGCATAAGGGTCGCCAATTTTTGAAGAGCCTACTTCGTTGGCAATTTCTGCCATCTTTTCAACAATCTCTTGTGCGCAAGAATTCACAGTGCTATAACCCGAACGGCTATCGTGGTTCTTGAAGAGTGTAGCGTAGGGCACACCTGTGTTTACACCTGCATTTTCGTAGCTCTCAGCCCATTGGCTATAAAGTTTTTCTGCATCGCTCTTGAGCAAGGCTGCTACATTCTTCATGTAGTTGCCCCATGCCGTAGCGTTGCTTGCTGTGTAGTCGAGGTCAGCGTCGTCTTGTGTGCCGGGGGTAACAACGGGATCGTCGTTGTCGCACGATGTGAAAGTGGTTGTGGTGAATGCGCAAGCAGCAGCCAACGCAGCACCGAGAATGAATGTTTTTTTCATAAAGCGTATGATGTTTTTATATTATTTTTTGTTTTGATGGAGTGGAGAATATTTGTTCGCAATTTAATGGGCTATAACCTTTAATAACCTAATACCCTTTTATTTATCTTTTTGTAAACCAACCTACGTATGCCACGCCAATAGAAAATTCGTTTTCGCTATTGTATTTGCCTTTGCCAAAGATTTTGCTTGTGCCTATTTGGCGAGTGGCATAGTCAGCTTTCACTACGAGATTGGGCAATGCAAACCAGTTGATGCCTGCTGTCCATTTGCGCACTTCGTTGCGTTTGTCGGCAATGTAAAGACCTGCGCACTCTTTTTGAGTGTTGTAGTAGTCGAAACGTGCAAAGGGGTAAAGCACGGGGCAACGTGTGCCAGCAAAAATGCCCGCTAAGTTAAGTCCTACCTCGGCGCCATAGCTTACAGCCTTCTTTGCTACGGGCACAACGCGTGTATAGGGCGAGTTGTTAGAGAGTTTGGTGTTAATGGCACTCACACGATCGGCATTGGTAAGATTGCCCCACATAAAGTTGGCACGTGCAGCCACAATGTTGTTTTTATATTGTGCATCGGCTGTGTAGATGCGTACGGGAGCATGAAAATTATATTCAGTGAGTTTGTCGGAGTTTGCTGTCGTGTTGGCGCAATAATAGAAGGATGCTCCCAAACGTAAACCTGGTACGCCATTATAGTCTACACGGAAGGTGTAAGCAGGTGAGGTAAAGTTGTCTTCCTCAAAAATGCCCTGCTTGCCTCCCTGTACCCAGTTGTTGCGGTCGAAGCCGCAGGCGTTAAGACCTGACGTTACCAACGCTTGGTAGCTGAAAGTGGCATATCCTTTTCCGATAGTACCAAAAAGTTCAATACCATTTTCGTGCCAAGTCGACGGTATCATCGTGGTCTCGCCTTCGGGTCTTGTAGTTCCAAAAAAGTTAATAGGTTCGTGGTGTGAGTTAGTCAATCCTACGGGAAGAATCACATGACCTGCACGCACATTGAATGCTGGGTGAATGAGTCGTGTGATGTGAAATTGCTCTAATGCAACTTCACCACCTTTTTCAACCTCGGTTTCGTATTCACCATTCTCAGAGTTTTCAATTTCGTAAGCTGTGCCTACGCCACCTGATTCAAATTCAATTTCGGCACCGAGTATCCATTTCGGAGTAAATTTATAGTCGAGTGCTAACACAAATCGTGGAATAGAGATGGTGTTGCGGTGCTTTTTGCGGTTGCCATCGCTTTTGCCATAAAAGCGGTTGATGCCGTAATCCTTAAACGAAGCCACCATTTCGCCATATCCACCAAAACGGAATTTTTCGTAATCGTCGGTTGCACTTACAGCTTTTAGTTTCTTATTGTTTTGGCAGCAAGCATGTGGAGCTTGTGCTATAGCCACACTGTCGGTTTGCGTTTCTGCATTTACGGTGTGTGCATTTGCTGCTTGTGCCATGGTTAGTGCGCTCAGTGTGAGCATTGCTATTTTTGCATTCATTGTGCTTGTTCGGTTTTTGTGTTCTTTTTAGCCTTCTTGTTTTTGTTGGCTTTTTTCTTTTTGGTTTTATCCTTTTTCGTTTTCTTTTTAGTAGGAGGATTCACCGGGGGCGTAGCACTTGTAATGCCGTCAACCGTAGGTTCGGCTTTAAGTTGGTCTGTGTTAGCTGCAGTCCATAGTGTGCAGGTTGCCATTAACAGCACAACGCCGAAAAGCATTTTCAACTGTGAAAGTTTCATTGCATTTTTTTGTTTGTTTTCGAGTGCAAAGGTACGCTGTGTCGAAAATCTTTACAATCCCCCCTTTTTAGCAAATAAAAAGTGGGTAGGTTAGGTGTTAGAAAGGCTTGTTACCCACTAAAAAAATAAAAATACCCAAAAGTGGGTAGGTTGTATTTTTCTCATTATCATTAAATTTGCAGCGCGTATGCGGATATATATATCATAGAGTGCGCCACTTTAACACAACGACAAGACAACAAAACAATATTTAAGGTAAAATGGTATACAATAGCTCATATAGTTACAAGGACACCGACCACATGTGTGACGTGATTTGCGACAAACCCTCTTTGTTGCAAATGATATCGCGCTTTGGCATACCATTGGGCGTAGGCGATCAAACTGTGCGTCAGGTATGTGAGGCACGTGGTGTAGACACCCCCACCTTTTTGGCAGTGGCCAATTTTATTCGTCGTGGCGCACGCGGTGCTGCCGATAGCATAGAAAATGTTTCGGTGAAGTGCCTCACTGAATATTTAAAACAGGCACACACTTATTTTCTCGACTTTCAGTTGCCTGCTATTCGTCGCAAGTTGCTCGAGGCACTCGATTGTTCGCAGCCTGGCGAGGTGTCTTATCTCATTTTGAAGTTCTATGACGACTATATGGGCGAGGTGCGTAAACACATGCAACACGAAAACCGCAAGGTATTTGGTTATGTTGAGGAGTTATTGCAAGGTCGTCGTTCGGGCGAATACACCATTTCGCAGTTTGCCCGAGGTCATAATAGCATTGATGTGAAGCTGCAAGAGCTAAAAAATATCATCATAAAATATTATGCTCCCACCGAACAGGCAGAGTTGCTCAATAATGTGCTCTACGACATTTTTACTTGCGAAACCGATTTACGCATACATTGCCAAGTAGAGGATGACCTTTTTGTGCCAGCAGTCGAAATGCTCGAAGAAAAAGTAGGTGTACAAGAACCTGTTGTTCAAGAAGAGGAAAAACGTTCGGGGGATATTCTTTCAGACCGTGAGCGCGAAATTGTGCATTGTGTGGTGTGTGGCATGTCTAATAAGCAAATAGCCGAACAACTTTTCATCTCTTTAAACACCGTGCTCACCCATCGCAAAAACATTGCTCGCAAACTCAATATTCACTCAGTAGCAGGTCTCACTATTTATGCCATTGTGAACAAAATTGTGAATATCGATGAGTTACAGGATAAGTAGTTAAGTATCAAGTATTACAAACGATTGCAGAAGTCTATTTTGATGGCTTGTAATACTTAAAAATTCGTTACTTGTAACAAAATACAAACGACCGCATAGTTCAGAGAATGAACTATGCGGTCGTTTGGTGTATCGCTTAATTAGTTTATTGTTTTAGGTCTACTAATGGGGGCTTCGTGTTGTGGTTGTGGCGTAGAATCGTTTTGCGACGACTGTGCTCCGCTATTGGGAGTAGCAGATGTTGCGCCCATACCATTCATAGGCATAAAGCCACGCGATTGCTTGATATGGTATTTTGTAGGACGTCCGTTTTGAATCACAGCGCGAAACCACGTGCCTTCAATTTCCTGATGAGGCTCTTTAAGATAGGTGTGTACGTTCGAGGCAAGTTCGCCAGTACGCATATTCCAGAACAACTCTTGTGTGCGCAATCTACTCATAGAGGTCTTGTCGTCGAGTACAACATGACCTCGCAGTTTCCATACATTTTGGTTGTAAAGCCAAGCACTGTCTGCCGAGAATCGCATGTCCACCTTAAACTTATCGTCGTAGCGCTCTAAAAACAAACCTTTGGGAAATTCCCAACGTGGTGGTGTGGTCTTATCGAATATGCGCCACTCTTCGGTTATAACTTTATAGCGTATCACGCCCGAGTCGGTAATCAATTTCGACACACCATAGGTAGTCATCACGGGTAAGGAGTCGCGTCCAACCACGCGGTTACCCATAGGGGGTGCGTCGTTAGAACACGAAAAGGGGAGTAACAAGAGAATGAGTGTCACACAAATCCATACCCAACCCCTTGTAAACGCCATGAATGTATGACAATCTTTATTATGTTTGAATAGTTGGAACAAAGTTTTAAGTAATAAGTTTTAAGTATTAAGTATTACATTCTTATGGGAAAGTAATGAATAAGTATTAAGTAATAAGTATTAAGTAATAAGTATTAAGTATTACATGCTTATGGGAAAGTAATAAATAAGTATTACATGCTCATTGGGTATGTAATACGAACTAATGTTTGGTAATAAGTGGAATCATTAGTTTTCCAATAAGTATGTAATACTTAATACTTAAAACTTAATACTTAAATCTTATTCCGCCTTCCACTTCATAAACCAACGTTCGTTAAACGTGATGCCAATGCACAAGCGGAGGTAGTTTTCGGTAACCATACCAGCCACTTTAGGTTTAACGTGTTCGTATTGGGCAGAGAGATTAAGATAAGTGCGGTTGTTATAACGGTTCACGATGGGGAGTGCTACACCCAAACTTGCTTGGATATCCTTCGGACCATCTACGTTATTGATTTTAGTGTAGCCCGTAGCATACGATACACCAGCACGATAGCGCACACGGTCACGCCAATGAATGCCTTCAGCGTTAGGGATGTATTCAGCGCCCAAGCTTACCTTATGCACATCGTTAAATAAACCTTTTTGCTTATCGTAGGCAGTAGCATTGTCATTAATCATGGGGTAGTACACCTTGCTCCACTTTTGCAATGTGTAGTCAACACCCACACGCAGCGCGTTATTATACGTCCATGTTAAACCCACACCAAAAGTGTGAGGCAGTTGAAAGGCGTTTTTACAATTCAGCGTAGAGTCACTCAGCAAGGTGTTAGTTGACACCGTGCGCTTTGTTGAAACTTGCGCCATACGGTTCACATCGTGTCCTAAACCATAAGTAGCACCCAATGTGAGTGAGTTCTTTTTGTTGAGTCGTTGTTCGTATTGCAAACCAAAGTCCACCTTATAAGTACGGATATCCGTGCTATAAGTACGCGTAGTAGTTACCGCATCCGACGAACTCATGGCAGCAGACTGCATGGTAGAGTTATGTTCAATGTCGCCCCACAAATAACCTACGTTTACACCCAACGAAAGTGGTTTAATAGGCGCATAGCCCACACCCACATAAGCCACGTGTAAACCGCCATCCCCCTTAAAGGTGCTGCTTTGCGTAGAGGTCATACCCTCGTTGTTCACGTTCGTAGTTGTGGGAGAAGTTATTTTGTAACCCACAGTGCTAAATGGCATCATGCCCAACGACATGCCCAAGCGTGGTGCCATGCGAAAACCTGCCGAAACATAGTCGACCGACGTATTGTGAGCATTGGTCTTTTTACCATCTTGCGAAAAGTTGCCATTCTGCAACGACATTCCGAAGTCGAATATAAACGATAGAGAATCGAGTGCAGCATACGAGGCAGGGTTCTTTGTGTTGATTTCTTTGCCATTGCGCATACCATATGCGGTACCACTCATGCCCTTGTTAAAAGCGTTTCCGCCATCGCCCAATAAGCCGAAACCATAGCGCGAGTAGGGAGAGTTACTGCCGTTAGTTTGGGCAGTAGCACACAATGGGAGCACCACTAAGGCAGCGGTAGCTATGTATTTGTGTATTCTAATCATCTTTGGTTATGCTGTAAAATGCAGTTAAGTCCAATTTCAACCAAGGCATCGTTTCGTTCAACTTCAGCCTCTTTTGCAAATCTAAATCCGTTGCCACCGGTAAGAAACACGTGTGCATCGGGGTGTTGTTGCATCATGTGGCGAATGTATCCTTTAATTTCGTAGTCCATGCCTTGCAACACACCCGCACGTATCGCGTTAGGTGTGTCGTGCCCGATAGTTTCGAGGTTTCCTTCAGCGCTCACAAGTGGTAAGCGAGCTGTTTGTTCGTGAAGTGCTCTCAGTCGCATACCAAGTCCTAACGAAATATTTCCGCCCAAGTAGTGTCCCTCAGCGCTCACGTAGTCGTAGGTTATGCAAGTGCCCGCATCCACAATAAGAAGGTGGCATTCGGGGAAAATGCTTGCAGCCCCCACAGCAGCCGCTAATCTGTCTGCACCGAGAGTATCGGGAGTAAGGTAGTCGCAAATAAGCGGTGTAGGGGTAGCGCCAGTTACGTGTAGTGCGCCGGGCACCATTTGTTTGAGTGCTTGTGCCACGTCGGGTCGTGGTGTACCTACCGATGAGAAGGCACAGGCCTTGATGTCGTAGTCGGCAGTTAACATGGCAATGCCATCTACCATATTAGCTGTGAGTCTTTTGTGTGCCACCATTTCGTTGCCGTTAAACACAGCAGCCTTTGCCGAAGAGTTACCTATGTCTACTATCAGATTCATATACTATGTTATAGGTGTATGCAGTTTTGAGATTTGTAGTGTAGCAATTAAATGCATATACACACTCAAAAACCAATATTCCAATTTCGAAGCAAAGTTAGTGCAAACCGAACGCAGTACAAAGAAAAAAAGCATTTTTTATTTGTACTGCTGAGGTGCCGCCTAACTTCGCGAAGCAGAGTAGTGCAAACCGAATGCATAGGGTGTTCAAAATCCGATAATCTCGCTTCGCGTTTTGTTTTGAACATTAATGTCCATGAATGCCCATTAATTATTCCATTAATATTTTTCTTTCACATTCGAAAAGCATACCCTGTAAGGTAGGCGTTCAAAATTCAAAGAATGTTTTGCATGGTTTTATCGGTTCTTTATCATCAATAAAACCATGCAGAAGAATATTATAGATTTTGAACACCCAACCTAACGGGGTAAACTATTATAACGACACTAATTTAGAGACTTTCGTGTTACAAATTTTATTGAATATCAACTCATTCCACATGGTCATAAACCTATTCTTTGCGTACTACTACACAAGTCACATCATCTGTTATATCAGTTTCGTCGACAGCGAGTGATTTGGGGAGAACAATTCTTCGCAAGAATGTACACGCTTTAAAAGCGCCAGGACCAATATACGTCACCGAATTAGGTATAACGATTTCTTCTAAAGATTTGCAACCATAGAAAGCGCGATTGCCGATCTCCGTTACCGAATTGGGAATAACGATTTCATATAAAGATGTGCAATACCTAAAAGCATCATCACCAATCTTTGTTACCGAGTTGGAAATAACGATTTCATGTAAAGACGGGCAATCCCAAAAAGCTCCTTCATCAATCTCTGTTACTGAGTCACCAAAAATAACTTTTTCCAATTGGTCTTTACTGTAATCAATTCTAGAAATAATACAGTCATAAAAATTCTTGATATTATCGAGTACGATAAGCTTCTTCAAGTCTTTTGAAAGCAGCGTATTGGGATATTTAATCGTGACGGGTTCATAGTTATCAAAATTTTCACCCATCAAGCGCAATCGTTCTCTAGTATAAAGTTCTTCTGCTAAATCAGTACTGATGAATTCTTGTATTTCAATGCGACAACCCTCAAAGGCATATTCACTAATTTCTTTTATCCAATCAGGAATAACTATTTTTTGCAAGGAAGTGCAGTCTGCAAAAGCGCAGTCACAAATTGTATTTACCGAATCGGGGATAACAATATATTGTAAAGACGTACACCCTCCCAAAGCGTATTTACCAATCTTGGTTACCGACTTGGGAATAATGATATGCTGTAAGGCTGTGCACCTTTCAAAAGCGTGATCACCAATCTCAGTTACCGAGTTGAGAAGGATGATTTTTTCTATTTGTTTTATATCAGTATGATCCTTCCATTCTTCATCATCACTGAGTTCGATTACAACCAGTTTTTTCTGGTCTTTCGAAATCAGCATATTGGGATTACCTTTGATGGGGCTGAAGTCTTTGATGTCCTCACCAATCGATTGTAACTGTTCTTCGGGAGTATTTCCCTTTATAATTATGGGTTTAATATAATCTTCCATATTACTTTGTTTATTGTTTTGATAAATTAGACTTGGCAAAAATAATGACTTTTTATGAGTGGTTTTTCCAAACTTAGCCAATGCCAAAATGAATGTTTTTGGGGGGAGATAGTTGAAGTGGGCAATTAGTCAGCAATCATATAAATTCCCACAAAACTCATTCTTTGCGTATCACTTTACAAGTAGAACCAGCGCCTACTATATCGGCATCGTTAACAGCAAGTGACTGGGGAAGAACAATTTCTGCATCGGAAGTGCAGTCCTTAAAAACACTACTACCAACAGATGTTACCGAGCAGGGGAGAGCTACATTTTGCAAGGCAGTGCAACCCTTAAAAGCGCTACCACCAATTGATTTTACCGAATCGGGGGAAACGATTTTTTGCAAGGCAGTGCAGTCCTCAAAAGCACTATCACAGATTGTTTTTACTGAGTTGGGGATAACTACATTTTGCAAGGTTGTGCAACCATTAAAAGCGAAACCACCAATGTATGCTACTGAATGGGGAATAACCACATTTTGCAAGGCTGTGCAACCATTAAAAGCATACCAACCAATATCAGTTATTGAGTTGGAAATAGCAATTTGTTGTAAGGATTTGCAATCACTGAAAGCGCTATCGCCTATCTCTTTTACCGAGTTGGGAATTGCCACTTGCTGTAAGGCAGCGCAATCTCTAAAAGCAGAAGCGTTAATAATTATTACAGATTGGGGGATATCGATTTTTTGTAAGTTTGTGCAATCTCTGAAAGCACTCTCACCAATCTCTGTCACCGAGTTGGGAATGGTAATTTGCTGTAAAGCCGTGCAACCAGCAAATGTGTAGTTGTCGATATACGTTACCGAGTTGGGAATCGTGATTTGCTGTAAGGAAGTGCACCCCTTAAAAGCCTCTTCGTTAATCTTTGTCACCGACTCGGGAATAACGATTTCTTGTAAAGCCGTGCAACCACTAAAAGCACTTGCACCAATAACTTTTACATCATGGGGTATTACCGGTTTTGTGTTTTTTGATCGGTATAGCACTAATGTATTGCTGTATTTGTCTATTAGCAATCCATTTTCGTATGAATAGTTCTTCTTTACAGATTTTATAATTAAATCTCCTACATATCCCCAAAGCACCCTATTCAGTTTATTGTAAACTTGGGGTAAGGTGATAAGAGAAAGATTTTCACACTCATCGAAAACTTCCTCCCCCATTTTCGTTACCGAATCGGGAATATCAATTTGCTGTAAGGCAGTGCAACTAGCAAAGGCACGATAACCAATATGTGTTACCGAATTGGGAATCACAATTTGTTGTAAGGCAGTGCAACTAGCAAAGGCGCAGTTACCAATCTCTGTTAGCGAATTGGGAATCACAATTTCATGCAAGGCAGTGCAACCAACAAAGGTGTCGTTGTCAATCCTTCTTACTGAGTCAGGAATCACAATTTTTTGCAAGGACGCACACTTTCTAAAAGCATCTTCGCTGATAAAGATTACCGAATTGGGAATAACTACATTTTGCAAGGCAGTGCAACCACTAAAAACGCTACCACCAATCTCCGTTACCGAATCAGGGAGAACCACATTTTTTAAAGACGTACAATTGCAAAAAACATTATCATTCAATTCCGTTACCGAGTTGGGAATCACAATTTGTTGTAAGGATGTACAACCTTGGAATGTATTATTAGTTGATTATCAGTATTATACGCTCTAAATGGTAGAAAAGTGACCGTATGGATTCTGATTGGATACGAAAAGATGAATATTTAACGTGTTTAACATTCGATCACATCAGGAATCACGAAATAAGGGTTGGGAGGGGCACTTTTAACTGCCCTCATAATGTGGTGAATGGAAGTTTTAGGACGAAATTCATAAAGGGGTACGTTTGAAACGACTCCCTTTTAGGGTGTTGTAATTACATGTCAAACTCTTTTGTTCTAAAAAGCATTTTTGTGTAGTTTACAATGCTACGTTTTACAGTTTTTTTACTTGGCAAACGCAGTTTTTTCATTGGTTATGCCGTGTTTCAAGATAAAAACGCTGTCTTTACGGTGTAAAATATGATACCAATATCAAAAATAGTACTCTAATTAGTTGAACTTGGTGGCAAGGATGAGAACGGTAAGTTTGTCAGAAAGCAGTTGGAAGTAGACTTTGTGTTGAACCGCCCTCCATACAGAGTGTATATCCAATCGGCTTTTCACATGCCTACGCCAGAAAAGGAACAGCAAGAGCGACGCCCATTATTGTCAATCAATGACCACTTCCGTAAGATAGTTATTGTCGGTGATGACATTCATCGCAAAGAAGATGAACTCGGTGTGTTGACTATTGGATTATTGGATTTTCTGACGGACAAGAACTTGTTGGAGCAAGGATAATGATTAATAATGATAACTTTACCCCAACAAGTTCTTTGCCGTTTCCTATCTCGGAAACCATCAAGCAGTATTCTTGCGATAGCTTATCATAGCCCATAAGTTCATACAGAAGGCTATGATGCTTAGAGCGAAAACCTGGTGGGCTATGCAAGAGAAGTTGCCACCACGAACGAACACCGTACGAATGGCGTCAATGAAATAGTGCATAGGATTGACGTAGGTGGAGAGATATGCCCAATGTGGCATTGAACGCACAGGCGTAAACAATCCGCTGAGCAGCATCAGACACACCACTGCAAACCACATCACAAAAACGGCCTGTTGCATAGTGTCGTTGTAATTGGAAATGACCAGTCCCAATCCGCTAAATATAAATGCCAACAACATTGCCAGAAGATAAACCAAAGCAAGACTGCCTGCCGACGTTATGCCATACACACCCCATGCCAGCAACAGACACATGCTCATCACCACCAATGCTATCAGCCAGTAAGGTATCAGTTTGGCAAGAATAAAGTTCACCTTGCTTACTGGTGTCACATTCATGGCCTCAATGGTGCCGCTCTCTTTCTCGCCCACAATGTTAAGAGCAGGCAAAAAACCACACATCATCATGATAAGAATGGCTAAGAGCGACGGTATCATGAAAAGTTTATAATTCAAATGTTTGTTGTAAAGATAGAGCACTGAGACCAATTGCTCGTATGACGCTGATATGCCCTTGGATGACAATACACTTTGCATGTGCTGCCCGATAACACTGCCCATATATGCGCTACCCATACTGCCTTTAGTGCCGTTTACGGCATTAGCCGCCACAAGAATCTGGGGGTGCTCGCCACGTAGGATGTCTCGCTCAAAGTTTTGCGGTATCTCAACGATAAGGTCAGCCTTGGAGTTCTCCACTTCACCCAAAGCCTCCTGATAAGACAGTTTCTGCCCGCCCAAAATGAAATAGTCGCTCGATTCTATCCTACCGACCAACTGGGAGGAGATGCTGGAACGGTCGTTGTCCACCACATCCACTACAATGTTCTTCACCTCCATGTTCATCACCCAAGGCATCACACACATTATCATAATGGGAAATACGAGGATGAGTCGTGGCAAAAAAGCATTGCGTCGTATCTGTAGAAATTCTTTTCTGATTAAATATCTTAAAACCATTGTTTTCTGTATTAGGTGTTATTCCAATCTGCTTCTGAATTTTAACAAAGCCGCCGACAGCAACACGACTGCCATCAACGACAGCACCATAAGCTCATGCATAACTTTGTCGATGCCTACTCCCATAATCATAAGCTTTCGCATGGCAGAGATATAGTATCTTGGCGGCATTATGGCAGATATATATTGCAGAATATCAAGCATGCTTTCCACGGGGAACATCATGCCACTGAGCAATATACAAGGCAGTAAGAGCATCATCGCCGAAGCCAGCAATGCCACTAACTGCGTCTTTGCCACTGTAGATATGAGCAGTCCGAGCGACAACGCCACTATTATGTAGATACACGACACCAGGAATATCCAAAACAGACTGCCGGATATGGGTACCAGAAGCAGATACTTTGAGATAAGGAGAATGGTGCAGAGTATGACGAAAGCCAACAAAAGATAAGGGACTGCCTTGGCAATGATTATCATCAATGGACGTATGGGGCTGACAAGAAGCACTTCCATAGTGCCTCGCTCCTTTTCCCTTACGATGCTTATGCTGGTCATCATGGCACAGATCAGCATCAGGAGCATGCCCATTATGCCAGGCACGAAGTTGTAGCAGCTGCGCATCTGTGGATTGAATAGCAGTTTTTGTGTCATTACGGACGTGTCGGATGATTGTAATATCATAGTGGCATAATTGGCATACATCTGCGCCATGTTGGGGTCTGCCCCGTCTGTTATCACTTGAATGGCATTGTTCCTGTCGAACACAATAGCCATGTCTGCTTTCTGATGACGGATGAGCTGTTCGGCAGCAGCTGAATTGTCCACCTTATATAATATGTCGAAATACTCGTTTGCCCCCAGTCGCTCCACCATTTTATGCGTCTGATGGTTCACATGTGAGAGCACTACAGCAGTTCGCACATTCCTCACATCGGTGGAGATGGCAAAGCCGAACAGCAACATCATCACCACGGGCATTCCGAAGAGAATGAGCATGGTGCGCTTGTCGCGCAGGATGTGTCGAGCTTCCTTGATTATGAATGATTTAAATTGCTTCATTGTCTGGTCGATTGTCTTGCTAAAAACGTAAACACATGATCCATATCGGGCTGATTAAGTTGGCGTTTCAGTTCGTCGGGTGTTCCCATTGCCATTATCTTGCCGTCCACCATAATGGAGATGCGGTCGCAATACTCAGCCTCGTCCATATAATGAGTGGTGACGAAGACCGTAATGCCACGGTCGGCAGCGTCGTATATGAGTTGCCAGAACTGGCGACGCGTGGCAGGATCCACTCCTCCCGTAGGTTCGTCGAGGAATACAATTTCGGGTTCATGGAATATGCTTACAGAGAACGCCAGTTTCTGCTTCCATCCCAACGGCAGACTTGCGACGATGTCGTCGCCATGTTCAGCGAATTTGAGTTCTGTAAGAAGGTGGTTGGTCTTGCGCTTTATGTCGCTCTCACTCATGCCATAGATACCAGCAAACAGGCGTATGTTCTCCTTTACGGTCAGGTCTTCGTAGAGGGCAAACTTCTGACTCATATATCCTATGTGCTTTTTTATCTGCTCATACTCGGTGGCGATGTCGCAGCCTGCCACCCTCCCACTACCGCTTGTAGGCTGATTCAATCCCGTAAGGATGTGCATAGCCGTGGTCTTGCCCGCACCATTGGCTCCCAAGAATCCGAATATCTCGCCTCGCTTTACCGAGAAAGATATGTCGTCGACAGCACGGAACGATCCGAAGGCTTTCACCAGGTGCTCCACTTCGATGGAGTTTGCATAGCTTTCTTCTGCCATCGGCAACTGGCTGTTCGCACATTTCTGATGGCTTATTCCAGGCGGATTAAACACATCCTTGAATTGCTCCAATACCGTCTCGGGGCTTCCCGTTGCTTTTATCATACCTTCTTGCAGAAAAGCAATGCGGTCGCAGCGTTGCACTTCGTCAATATAAGGAGTGGATGCTATGATGGTGATGCCACGCCTACGCAACCCACCGAGCATATCCCAGAACTCCTTTCGGCTCACGGGATCAACACCCGTAGTGGGTTCGTCGAGCAACAAGATGCTTGGCTTATGAATCAAGGCGCAGCAGAGGGCAAGCTTCTGCTTCATACCTCCCGACAACGCTCCTGCTTTACGTTTACGGAAAGGTTCGATTTGTTGGTATATGGCTTTGATATTGTCGTATTCTGCTTCTACGGTGGTGGCGAAGAGTGTGGCAAAGAATTTCAGATTCTCTTCCACAGAAAGGTCTTGATAGAGCGAAAAGCGTCCGGGCATATATCCCACGCATTTCCTTATATCTTTCATGCTGGCAATCACATCATAGCCATCCACTGACACTCTTCCCGCCTCAGGCAGCAGCAGCGTGGCAAGGATGCGGAAAAGCGTGGTCTTGCCAGCACCGTCAGGACCGATAAGTCCGAACACCTCGCCTTTATGCACCGAGAAACTGACATCGTGCAAAGCCTCCACCTTGCCATAATGTTTTGACACATGGCTAACTTCAATAACCTTATCCATATTCACACAATAAACATTTGACATCAGAATTTCACTTCACCATACATTCCTATCTTGACGTTTCCATCGTTTCTGACAGCCACCTTGACAGCGTACACCAAGTCAGCTCGCTCATCGTCCGTAAGAATTGTCTTCGGCGTGAATTCTGATTTTGAAGAAATCCACGTTACTTTGCCCATGTATTCCTTTTTCTGCTGTCCGCCATAATCGGCGAAGACCTTCACCTGCTGACCTATCTTCACCTTTTCCAACTGTGCCGAAGTGACATAAGCACGCAGATACATATGGCTGATGTCTGCAATCTTGAAGAGCGGTTTGCCCACAGATGCATATTCGCCTTGCTCCATGTATTTTTCGAGCACTGTGCCCGAGATGGGCGAAGTGATATGGCATTTGCGCAACTGGTCTGCCACCTGTAGTTTCTGCACATCGGCTGTGCCCATCTGTGCGTTCAGACTATTAGTGGACGTGTTGAGCGAAGACAGTTGTGCCTCCAACTGTCGCTCCAACACTTGCATCTGACTTCGTGCGTCGTCAAGAGTCTTGCGGTTGGCTGCACCCTCCTTTACCAATGCTGCAAATCTGTCGTATTCTTCACGTGCCTTAGCCAGTTGCTGTCGGGTGGTAGCCACCTGCTTCACCATATCGGGGCGCTGCGAAGCATACACCATCTTTGTGGCTCCTATCTGCCGAGCCTTCAGATAGAGCTGAACGGTATCAACAAGTCCCACCTGTTTGCCTGCCTCAACATTGTCGCCTTCATTGATGTTGAAGTTCAAGAGCGTTCCGTTCTGCTCTGCCGAAACGGTAATCTCGGTTGCCTCAAACGTTCCCGTCGCATCATATTCTTTCTCACTATTACCGCATGATGCCAAGCCTACGAGCGTAAGCATCAAGCCCAAAATATAAACCTTATTCATTGTTGATGTTCTTTTGTCTGTATATTTCCTTTAATAACTGTATCTCGTGCATTGCCTTCTGTGCTCTGGCAAGGCTGACGGCGTTGATGTCGCTCACCAGCTCGTTCACGCTTTTCGTGCCAAGCTCCACCTTGCGGTCGCTCTTGCCACGTATGCTTTCGCGTAGTCTGACTATCTCTTCGTCTTTCTCAATCTGGCGCTTCAGCGAAGCGATGGCTCCGTTAGCCTCCTCGTTCTGCAACCGATTGTTGAAGAGAAACACTTCCCGCTGCGAATCGTTTATTTGGCGTTGCACCTCTATTTTCCTGATATCGTTCTTGCGAGTGTAAAGCGCACCGATGTTCCAGGAAACGGAGACACCTGCCACCATCATCCCGTTGTTAAGCATATCGCTCATCTTGCTATGAACCATTCCCATACCGAAGATGCCTACCGTTGGACGCAGCTGGGTGTTAAGCTGTTTGCGCTGTGCATCAAGGAGCAGATTCTGTGATGCGTAGTATTTGAGCTCCGGACGATTCACATTTGCTCTGACATACCCTTGTGCCGGTTTCTCCAACGTCTCAGCAGCTGCCGCCAAATCCTTTCCGACGAAAACGCCCAGCATCCTAAGGTAACTCTGGCGTGAAGCAAGAAGTGATTCGTTCTGCTGCTCGGCTTTCAACCTTTCCACAAGAATGGCGTCCAAGTCGGTTTGATTGGCAATGCCTCCTGTCATCATGCTGCGTATGGTCTGCTCGCTTGTTGCAAGGTCTTTCTGCAACAATGCGTTTTGTTCAAGTTGCTCGTCCAATAGCAGAATGCTGAAAAACAGCTGGTCAACCTGTTCGTTGATGGCGTACATCGAAACATCCAGTTGCTGCTTCTGCACTTGGCTTTCAGCCCAAACCACCTTTTTGCGTGCCGCAATCTGTCCACCGTCATACACACTCTACTTTATCATCACAGAAGCGTTGGCCATGAAGTTGTTCATGTCCATTCCCGCCTGCTCCATTTTTTTGTCTGACTTCAAGATATCCGTAAAGCCGTATGCTCCAGCCGAAATGCTGACCTGCGGAAGCCACCCTTTCATCACGTTGTCAAGAGTGAAGTCGCGGCTCTGCTCAATCATACGGTATTGCCGGATGGCAGGATAGTTGTCGCGTGCCATGCTGCGGGCTTCATTTAACGACAATGCATGGACGGCAACAGGCAATAAAATCATTGCCAATAAAAAAAACTTACGTGTCATATTTCATTGTTTTGTTTGCTTTCGTTTGCAAAGATAAAGCTATACTACGAAAACAACATTATCCTTAAATAGGGAGATATGTTCTTTTTGTTCGATTTATGCACAAAAAGAGCTATATAACAGAATTTATCATTATCTTTGCGTTCGAAATCATACAAATAGAACATCTATGAATACAAATATGAAGCAACCAAAACGTCTCACACTACAGACAATGTTCGATACGTTCAATCAGCAGAACATGTTTCCGTCGCAGTTCTTATTCAAGGAAGGCTTCGGAATAGTTATTGACATGAACGATTTTCTGAAGCCGTTCATTCTCTCCAACCAATGTCCGTATCTGCTGGAAGATTACCGCATGGGTATTGTAAAACGTGGACATATGCGTGGAATCATCAACCTACAAGAGTACACTATTGAAGCAGGGAACATAGTGTTCATAACGCCCAGCACCATCGTTGAGCCAATAGAGATAAGCCACGATTTTCAGTTGACGGGTATGGGCATCCCTGCAGATGTCTTTCATCTTATACATCTCGGCAAACTTCCGAATCTTTTCAATGGAATTTTGAAGAATGGCATTATGTCTGTTACGGAAAACGAAGGACAGCTTCTTGACAATATGTTCAGATTACTATACGAAATAGCCGCTAACAGCAAAACAGACGATGCTGTTCGCAATATGGTAAGTACCATCACAGCTTATTACAACGAACTGTTTGTCAGTCAACAGCCATCAACAACATCTCAACGATCAACACAGAAAGCAATGTTCGACCGTTTTATTGATCTTGTAAACAAGCATTGCAGAGAGCAACGCCACTTATCCTTCTATGCTGAGAGGATTTGTGTCACCGAACGCTATTTAGGTACTATTGTGCGTCAGGTAAGTGGCGTTACTGCTAAGGAATGGATAGACAAAGCCGTTATAACCGCAGCTAAAGTGATGCTTCGCCATACCAATAAAACTGTGGCAGAAATAGCAGACAACTTAAATTTTCCGAATCCAAGTTTTTTCTGTAAGTATTTTAAAAGAATCACAGGGAAAACTCCACAGGATTGTCGTTTTTGATTCTTGAGAATATAGATTTGTTAAATCTTAGCCACATTTGTGATATATTATCGTCTTAGCCCTCTTTTTCTTATTGGCTTCATCATCTTTGTCGCCTGTCGCAAGCATCGTCTTATCCATTCTATCTCATCTTCATCCTTCTCACGTCCCCAATCCTTGGTATCGCTACCGCCGCCACCTTGGCTTTCAGCAAAGTTGGTAGCCTCGTTGATGTAGCCTACATACAGGTACATAGCACAATAGATGATTTTGTCGCCATAATTAATGAAGTCCATTGCAAAGCTATCATCAAAGAGGCTACTGTCGTGAATGCTCGTCATACGAGGATAGATGTCTGCTATCTCTGCCAACGCCTTCATACCAGCCTGCGCCCATATCTTATTGATCATCTGTTGCTGGTATGAAACAGCTGTTTTTTCAAAATCGGCTTTAATCTCCCTGTTTCTTGCTTCGATGTGGGAGGTATTCTTCTGCAACTCATCAAGTTGCAACTTAGCCTGCGCAAGTTTCATCTTCTTGTCGTTCAATTTGTCACGAACATCCCAGAGCTCCTTTCTGGTGGCGGTAATCTTTGCCTTTATCTCAACAGCATCACCAAGATGATTCTTCATGTAATCTTCAAGTTCGGCTATGGTCGCTTGTTTCTCTGCTTCCGCTTTCTCCAGATTGCTGACCATAGTCTGCAGAGCCTTGATTTTGGTCTCTGCTTTTGTGATGCTACGATTAAGACCTGAAAGAAGCGTCTTCTTCATGCCTACTTCATCTGACAAAGTGCGGCATTCATCAGCCAACTCCCTGCGATAAGTTTCTGTTGACTTGTGCTTAGCTCCAGTTATGGTGATGTCATCGCCACGCTCCAGTCCATACTTTTCATTAACCTCTGCAAGTCGGCTGTGAAGTTCACGCATCCTTGTTCTTGCTTGATTCATGTCGTTTTCACCAAACATATCCTTTGCGCTCAGTCTGCCGTCCTTTGTGATGGGGACAATGACTGCATGTGCATGAGGATTGAGTTCGTCTAAATGAACAATGAACGAAACGACATTTTCTTCACCAAACTCCCGACAACAAAAGTCATATATGTCCGTTGCCCATCTGTCTATGCCACTACAACTATCAACATCCCAGTTGTTGCCATTCTCACTGATTGTCTGGTCGCCAAATGCGAGTTTGCGCATCTGCTCGCGGTTACCACCAAAGACAATGCTCACAGCGCGGTTTGATGTGGCATTCACTCTGCCTGTCACTCTGTTCTTGATGGCTTGCTCGATTTTGTCTGTTATGGACTTGGTCTTATCTACTGGTCCAAGTTCTCCGCCTTTCGACACCTGAAAGTTAAGTCGGGTGCGACTACGATCATAGTTGTATTTTGGATCATTCTCCTTCCTTGAAAAGAGATCATCTCCCCAATTGCGCTGATGCTCATCGCTGACAGCAACGCTAAAAGACTTGACCTTTTGAATGTCCATCATCTGTTTCTTATTATCGCTCATAAAATTGCTTGTTTTAATTGATTGTACATATGAAATTCAGCTTGCTGTACACATATAATGGCTGTTTGCCCTAATTACTGAGCTTGCTCGGTGTATTAGGCTCCACCCAAGGGATATGTTCGCAAGCGAACTCGTTATAACTGCTGCCAGTAGTGTTATGGCTCTTCCACCAACACCAACCCAAGACTGTCTATTAGATGCTGGAGTGGCGGATGTTGCCTTATCAGCCTTTGTAGCGCCATCTGTGGCGTTTCCGTCATCAGCAGGAAGTCGGCAATGTCAAGACCATTGGTCTTTTGTTCATCGGTGGCATTGTCTTCCAAGATGTTGCTGACAAGAACTTGCTTGCATATTGATTGCAGCAACGGAAGTTTGCTTTTCCACTTATCCATTGCCCCAAGGTCTGGAACCAAAACAACCTCCCGACCGTTTAGGACCTCGACTGCATCTTTATTGAAACATCCGTTCATGCCTCCAGTAGCCAACCATACGAAATCAGATATGAAGTGTGTGGCAATGATGGCTGTCTTTTCGCTCTCCACGATCGCTATTGTCTTGGTCGTGGTTTTATCTGTCAACAGATGTTCGCCAAAGAAGCACTGCCGAAGTGTAAAGTCTGGCAGTTTCAGTTCCGAGTGTACCCAAGTCACCAGGCTGTGTGGTTCCTTGATGCGGTGTCCTGTCTTGTCATCATACTTCATTATCTTGCCAGTGCGCACATTCCCATTGACATCTATCTGCCAAAAGATAGTTGAACCGCCCCATTTCTTTGAAGTGCCGACCTTGTACAAGGCAAACAGCCGTTCTGTCTCCTCTTTGCCAAAGACCGTTGAAATGTATCGGTACAAAGGATTGACAGAATAACCATGCAGTGTTTGCTCCACCAGCTTGCTATCAATGAAAGTTGGAAGAAGTTTCTCTTTACTGCACTCTTTGATCGGTGTTTTATATCTCCAATCATCATTGCAGTTGGTATCGGGATTGTCCTTGAAATAATCAGACGGAGAATAATGGTAGCCACAACTCTGTTCATGGTCACAACGCCCAACATTGTCAGGGAATACAATCTGTCCTTCCTCGTCAATATATCTTGCAAAGCAACGCTTACGCCCACATTGAGGGCAAGCATATCGGTTGCCCAGCTTGTATTTCTGTAGATGGAATCTATACTCACTCATAAGGCTCTGCACTTGTTGCACCTTGCACTTTCTGCACTTTTGCACTTGTTTGGCACAAAATGCAGCTTCTTTTGTGCAAGAGTGCAAGAAGTGCAAAGTGCAAACGGTGCAAGGTGGTGGTTCTACTTATGAACTTTCTCATAATTGCCTTGCTTGTCTTTGATGATAAAGTTTCTCTGACAGAAGTCTTTGAGCATATACATGACAGTACGTCTTGCAAAACCGAAATCCGCTCCAGCCTTTACTGCTTCAGCAGTTACGAACTTGTTTCCCAACGAGTCAAGTACCTGTTTCTTCACAGGGTCGGTAGCCTCGGTTAAAACGAGGTCATCCATCCTTTTGTATGACTTCTCAAAGTAATCGCTCATCCGTATGGCTGCATTCACGGACTCCGCATCAACAAAATCCTTGTGAGACTCATCACAAGCCCAACGGAACAGTTGGAATATCAAGGCAAGCCGAGCCGTATTCAAAGGAACTTTTGCAGCACGTGAGTCTATCATTTTTTCATCCGTAATGGCATTCTGCCGTTCTATATCCTCATTCTGCCAATCATAGAATATGTCGATGGCTTCATCAGAGAAGTCAAGAACATTGAAGATGCCTTCCGTAAAAGGAAGAGCCACAGCCTTGTCTATGATCTCTTTCCATACACGGAATGGTCTTTCAATGATTGCAGCATCTTGTTTTGGAACCTTAACCCAAGGAGCAATCTTCAAACCTTTTGGGCATGTGATCAGAAAACGGTCAAGAAAACCATTCTTCTTGAATCCCATATCATAAAGTTCATGCACAATACCAGTCTGGATAGTTCCCACAATCTGTATGCAAGGATAGTCAATTCGTAAAGGACAATCAAGATTACAACGAGACACATCTACTGGCAAACCATTGTGAGCCGACAGCATCTGTTGTACAAAAGAACTGTTGTTGTATCGGTTGATGGTGTTGAACAGCCCCATTATCTCATCCACCACAACTGCCACACCTCTGAGGTTGGCATCGTGATTGCGCATCAGAATCTCAGGCGTGAAGTCATTCATGATATTCTTATGCAGGACTGGTATAGGAGGTAACGATTCCCATTCCGTCCGTTTTTTGCCCTTGTTTCTCTCCACAATGGCTGCATACTCATTCTTTAGAGCCTTGAACTTATGGTGCTCTTCTGTATCAATGTCGTGCAACGGCTTGTAGGCAAAGTTCAAAGGTGGAGTCTTGCCGACTCCTGGTCTGCCAACAAGAATGACATATAGAATAGGTGAAGTAATCCAATTGCCTTTAATCCGGATATAGCAGGAGTTGCCGACGGCTGCTGCCATAGCGGATATAAGGGAAGTAGCGGTAAACTCAATGGAATAGTTCTCCGTCCTTGCCAAATCAAGAATCATCTGCTGCATCTTCTGGGGGAACACGTCAATAGAAATTCCAGAAGTGGCTACGCCCGAAGCCTCCGAGCGTAGCTTGTTACAAATTTCAAGCGCATCCATGACATTACCAGTTTAAGGGTTTCGGCTTGCGCTTGTTTCCTGCAAGAATGGCTGCATTCTCCTCCTCAGCTGTAAGAGGTACAGGATTCTTGCGGTTAGTCTCCAGCCACTTGTCAAGTTCATCTTGATAAAGGCAGTAACGCTTGCCCGGCTTGGTGGCAGGAATGCTGCCGTTTCCAAGTTTCATGTAGAGAGTTGCCATCGGCATTTTTAGGTATGCCGATGCTTCCTCCACACTCATAGGTATGTGCGTATTCGCCTTGTGTGGCTTGTTCTGTGATTGCAGACTGATGATCATCTGCTTCATGCCCACCACTTCGTCCCGAAGCTGGGCAACGACCATTGGAAGGTCGTTGAAAGTTAATTCCTTATTCATTCTGATACTTTGTTAATAACTGGTGCAAAGGAACAGAATGATGCTTCCGTTACTGAGGTTCGTGACAGTCATTTGTCATTCACGAAGGAATAACTCTAACAATGGGGATTATTCAGGTTTTTCCTCCGTCACATCATGGAAATCATATCCACCATTGGCAGGCTCGTCAATAGGGATTATATCATTGGAGCATGGTGCTTTCAGGTTCTTCAATGTGCTGTAGTCCAAGCCTTCAAACGGCTTTGGAAATAAAGCCTTGACAAAGGCTATTCGCATTGCCATTGTGTAATCACGCTTACCCAAACGTTCTGCGATATTCCACACGAAGTGCCTTAAAGGAATATTCTCAACCGTCTCCTTGAAACGGTTTATTGCTGTCGGGGTATAGTTGGTGTCATTGCTCCATTCTTTGACAGCTTCAATTACATTGTACAAATCTTCCTCATACAGAAACCTTGACATGGTACGATGCACATAGTCAAGTACGGCTCTTGTTCGCTTGTCCTTTTCCTCCTGTGCTTCTTTTTCTTGTGCCTCTACACGCTTGGCATAGTCTTCATGACTGTATTGTGCTGACTCTGTTTGTGGTAATGTTTGCATTGGCTGTTCTTGTTCTGTTGCTGGCTCTGCTTCTACAACGTTTTTCTTTGTCTTGCTGTTGCTACCAATGGTCATCAGTTCATAGGGATAATTCACCATAGAAATGAATATCGCCCAAAGCAGGATGTTGATCCCTACAAAGATGATTGACTCGACAAACAGACTTTGGTGAAAGTCATTGCCTACATACATCGCCACGACAAGAGAGATGGCGAGAATTGCTGTACCAACAAAAGCGTAGATGGTACAATCTGAAATTGTCTTGGTTTCTATCATTATTGTATTCGTTTTATTGTTATTCGTTCAAAAACTTCCACAAAGTTAGATGCAGAAGCATGTAAAAACAGCATTTACGTTCTCTGGCACTCTTACTTTTACGCTTTATTAGCGTTCTAATATGATATCAGACTCTGAATCATACTTTAAACTGCTCGTTAATGTCAGTTATAGCTGATTGCTTGTCGCAAAGATAATAGGGAAGAAACGAGAAACTTACTGTTGTTTTTCAATATCAACAGATATAAGGGTGCGTTTGGTGGATTGGTTCTATCTGTAACAGCAAATAGAACCAATAAAAACGGAAAAGGACTGCTGGAACACTTCATTCCAACAGTCCTACACGAATAAGGTTGTGTGAGAGTTATTTCTTCAATGTGATGCAGCCCATCGAAGCACGCTTCTGAGCATCGGAAATCTTGGCATAGACCTCTGTTGTCGTAACATTTTTATGACCGAGGTAACGTTGCACCACCATAATGCTTGTTCCTGCGTCCAGCTGGAGACAGGCGAAGCTGTGCCTGCTGCAATGGAAAGTTATATGCTTGGTTATCCCTGCATCTTTCAGCCAATTTTTCAGCGGTGCCTGTGTCATGGAGTCTTTGAAATCGGGGAACACCTTACCTCGTTTATCTGGTGAATAGCCTATCAGTTCCAAGGCTTCCTCACTGATTGGGTTATGCACGATGTCCTTTGTCTTCTGCATTCGTGTAGTGACATACATCACACCATCGCTGCCGTATGGCTGTATTTCCTCCCAAGTGAGCTTCTTGATGTCGCTCTTTCTCAAAGCCGTTAGGCAAGAGAACAGGAAGGCTCGCTTCAAGGCTGGGGCGGAGCAAGGCGTGGAAGCCAAGCGGATAACCTCGTCTTGTGAAAGATGCTCCTTGTCAGTCGGGATTGTCTCGATACGCTCCAAGAAACCGTTCGGGTTCTCCTTTATCTTGCGGTCACGATAGGCAGTGTGGATTGAAGCACGGAACGTTGACCAGTAGTTGGCTGCTGAGTTGATATGCAGCTTTCTGTTCTTATGCAGTCCCTGTGGTGCTGTCAGCAGATACTCACGAAATCTGTTGCACAAGTCCACGTTTATCTCCCCGAAGGTACACTTGCCTTGCGTGAAGGTACGAAAGTGCATATAGACGTGCTGCCACTTGGAGTTCTTCTTGTCTGCCAGTTTCTTGAAGTAGGCGAGGAAATCTCCTTTCATCTTCTCCTTGTCGAAGAAATCGTAACGCTCGTTGACGATAGCCTCGAAGCGACGGCAGCGTATCGCCTCGGCTCTTGCCGTAAGGTTGAGGTTGTACTTCTGTTCCATCTGGTTCTTCGGCTTGGCATAGATGTAGATGCCAAGCGACTCATGGCGGATGACTTTCATCGTGCTCTCGTCACGATAGCCTGGATAATAGTCAAGATAATAGGACAGCATGCGTCCGTCCTTGATTTTGCGTGTACGCAATGATACGGTCTTGCAAATGTTGCTCATAACTGATATGTATTATTGATGATTATTCGTGGTGAAGTGTCTCTTCACGGCTGCAAAGGAATAAAATGATGCATCCGTGACTCCAATTATTCATAGTAACTGATGGATAATGCTGAAATCACTTGCTTTCACAGTCCTTTAGCAGCTCTTTCTGCCATTGCTCGCTCCACATCCGTCTTCAAAAGCAGATTCTTTACACCCACTTTTACCTTGCTGATATGGTGAACTCTCACTATATGGCAGATGTTGGCACTTGTCAGACCATACAACTGCTGCACTTGTTCTGTGGTATAATAGCTATCATTGCTCATGAGGTCAGTTCTGCGCAATTCTTCAAGATGTTCCTTGGAATAATAGGTACGACCATACTCACGTTTGGTCGGTATCTTATGACGGTAGGTGTATGCCCTAAGTGCTGACTTGCTCATGCTAAAGGCTTCCTCTACGTCATCAGCAGTCACCCACTCGGTGATGCAGTGGATGTCAACGGCAGTACCGAAGAACTCATCAATATGTCGTTTGCTGTAATAGTTCTTGCCAGCAATACGACACATCGGTATCTGATTACGCTTGGCAGAGGTGTAGAGCCAAGACTTCTTGACCTTATAAATGGACATCACTTCCTCGCCCGAATAATAGTCAAGCACCTCATTCTCCTCTTTCCCTTTTATTGGTTCCTGGTTTTGTGTTGGCTTTTCTGCTTTTGCCTTTTTACTGGGCTTGCTCTTGCTGGCAGGAACCACACGCTTGTAGGGATTACCCTCAAACATCTTCTCTATATCAGCCTTTCTTACGAATGCCATTCGGCTGCTCAACCGTGAAGCCTTCAACTTGCCGTTAGCCACAAGTTTGTAGATATACTGTCGGGTGCATCCCATCAGTATGGCTGCCTTTGAGAAAGTAAGATACTCCTGATGTTGCAGATCCATGATTGGCTCAATACCGTTAATCAAGTCCTGCTGTCTTTTCTTCCTAAGACGTTTTGCCTCTGCCTGACATTCCTCGGAACAGTATTTCTGCATACCGCTTCTTGGCACGAATGTCTTGCCACAAAATTCACATTTTCTTGTCGGTCTCATACTCTTTGATATTGCTATGTTCTACATACTTTGAGTATTCCACCGATGGAGTAAACAGAAGTGAACCATTGACAACCTTTGTCAACCCAGTCCACGATATAACGCTTTTTTCCTATCAGCTTCAAATCTGTCCTTCATCGTAACCACTCGTAAACCCTTGTCAACTACGTTCACGATATGACAAAATAAAAGCTCCGCAAATTCCACGGTAGAAATACGCTGCAAAAATATGTGGAAAATCGGGAACTGCCAAAAAGCACTCAGAAAGTGTTAAAAATCAAATAGTATTGAAAATCAAGGCTTTATGTTTGGTTAGTCATAGTAAGTTACAGTTAGTTATAAGGGTCTAAATACAGCCACTAAAAGCGTAATAACTAATCTCCGTTACCGAGTTGGGTATCTCAATTTGTTGTAAGGATGTACAATCTTTAAAAGCGTAAAGACCAATTTTTCTTACCGAATCGGGAATCACAATTTCTTGTAAAGACTGGCAATCATAAAAAGCACTTTCACCAATAACTTTTATGCCGTTGGGGATTACCAGTTTCTTGCTTTTTGATTGGTATAGAATCAATGTCTTATTTTTTTTATTTATCAGCAATCCGTCTTCGTATGAATAGTCACTGTTTACAGATTTTATAATCAATTCTCCTGTATAGCCAAAAAGCACCTCTGAAATATTCTTATAAACTTTGGGCAAGGTGATAAGAGAAAGTTGCTTACATCCTCCAAAAGCTGCATAACCCATATTTTTCACCGAATCGGGGATAACGATTTGTTGTAAAGAAGAGCAATATTCGAATGCGCGACTATCAATCTTCGTCACCGAATTGGGAATAACAATTTCTTGTAAAGATGTGCAACCATAAAAAGCCATATACCCAATCTTTGTTACCGAATCGGGAAGAACGATTTGTTGTAAAGACGTGCAAAATCTAAAAGTGTTATCATCAATCTTGGTTACCGAATGGGGGATGACGATTTGTTGTAAAGACTGGCAATCATAAAAAGCACTTTTACCAATCTCGGTTACCGAATTGGGGATGACCATTTGTTGTAAAGACATGCAACCATCAAAAGTACCTTCGCCAATTTTCGTCACCGAATCAGGAATAGCGATGTGTTGTAAAGACTTGCAATTTTTAAAAACATTATCCTCCAACGCTGTAACCGACTCGGGAATCACAATCTGCTGTAAAGACGTGCAACCATAAAAAGCGCTATTACCAATCTTTGTTACTGAATCGGGAATAACCACTTGTTGTAAGGATGTGCATCCACTAAAGGTTTCTTTACCAATTTCAGTTACCGAGTTGGGTATAACGATTCCTTGTAAAGAGGTGTAATCATAAAAGGCTCCGTCAGCAATAGTTTTTACACCATGTGGTATAACCACCTTGTTGTTATTTTTTGATTGGTATAGTACTAAAGTGCTGCTGTTTTTATCTATCAGCAAACCATCTTTGTATGAATAGTTGCTGTTTACAGATTTTATAATCAATTCTCCTGTATATTCCCAAAGGACCTTAGCAATATTATTATAAACTCTGGGCAATGTGACAAGCAAAATATTATGGCAAGAACTAAAAACCCCTTTACCTATTTCAGTTACCGACTCAGGAATAACGATTTTTTGTAAGGATGTGCAACCCCAAAATACTTCATCGCCAATTTTGGTTACCGACTCGGGAATAGCTATTTGCTGTAGGGACATGCAACCTTCAAAAGCGCTTTTACTAATCTCTGTTACCGAATTGGGAATAGTAAATTCCTGCAAAGATATGCAACCTTTAAAAGTGGCTTTGTCAATCACCGTTACCGAATGGGGTATAGCCATTCGCTGTAAGGATTCACACTTTTCAAAAGCGTGAAACCCAATTTCTGTTACCGAATTGGGAATAGTGATTTCTTTTAGCGAAGTGCAACCATAAAAAGCACTATTACCAATCTTTGTAACCGAGTTAGGTAAAACGATTTTTTTTAAAGAGGAACATTCGGCAAAAGCGTAGCTGCTTAACTCAGTTATCGAGTTGGGAATAGTAATATTTTTTATGGATGTACACATCCAAAAAGCGTATCCTTCAATCTTGGTAATTGAGTTAGGAATGGTGATTGTTTGCAAGGATGAGCACCCCCTAAAAGTTTCTTCGTTAATCACGGTTACTGACTTGGGAATAACGATTTCTTTTAGAGCTGTGCATTTTTTAAAGGCACACTCGCCAATTTCCGTTACCGATTCAGGAATATGGATATATTTTAGTGCTGTGCACCTTTCAAAAGCGTGTTCGCCTATTTTTGTTATTGCTGGGTGAATGGCGATTTCTTGTAATGCTGCGCAATCATAAAAAGTTTCTTCGCCAATCTCGGTAACTGAGTTGGGAATGTTGATGTGTTGTAAAGCAGTGCAACCTTCAAAAACACCTTTACCCATCTTGGTTACCGAATCAGGAATATTTATCTTTTGCAAAGAATAGCAATCCATAAAAGCTTCATCATCAATTTCGGTTACCGAGTTGGGGATGACGATTTCTTGCAAGGCATAGCAACCTTCAAAAGTGTTTTTATTTATCTTCTTAATAGACGCGGGGAGAACTATTTTTTGCAAGGACTCGCACGCACCAAAAGCGGATATGCCAATTTCGGTTACCGAGTCGGGGATGACGATTTCTTGCAAGGATTTGCAAAAGCCAAAAGCTCTTGCACCAATTTCCGTTACCGAATTGGGGATAACAACCTCTTGTAGAGATTCACAAAGACCAAAAGAATTTTCGCTAATCTTCTTTATTGGGTTGAGATAAATTACTTTTTCTAACAGTCTATCTTTATACCTTTCTGGTTTATTACCACAGGATCTGATTACGACAAGCTTTTTCTTGTCTTTCGAATATAGTGTGCTGGGATATTTACTTTGGATGGGTTCAAAGTCGTTTATGTCCTCACCAATCAAGCGTAACTGTTCTTCGATTGATTGTGCCTTTAATTTTTTAGGTTGATTAAGATTGCTCATATTTGTTTGTTTAATGGATGCTGTTCATTGATTTTTGCAGAAAGGTCCTATCCTTCACTATCCTCAGCGTGTAAAATATCAAGCACCTGTTGAAGTGTGTATGCCTGATGCATGTGCTTTGCCTCGGTATAGCGTTGATTGATAGCCATGAATGGTCGCCAATGGTCTATAAATGAATGCACGCTTACCGATTCAATTCTGCCGTCCTCGTAAACTTCAGCACAGCAGTTGGCTCCGCTCAACGGACTACCTGACAAGTAAAATACAAGACTTCGATTGCCTTCATCGTCAGTGCGCAAAGCTCTTGCACATTCGTTCCACCATTCTAGGTATATGCCTATTGTCGGATTGCGGAACCCCGATGTCCCAGTATAAGCAAGTCCGTTATGTACAGCTACAGGAGCAAGAAACATCCTGCTGTCACGCATAATGCGCTCACTATGTGCCAACAGATAGAAAGCGTTGTCAGTGAATAGCTTCTTTTGTTGTTGTTCCAATTCTTCAGTTGGGGCTATTGGGGCTTTTTCTTTTCCTTTGTATGGTTTTTCATTGCCAATACTCAAATACTTTCCTGTAGCATCCAACTGCATTTTGTCGGGTTCAATGTCGCAAGGTTGCGATTCTTTTGGAAAACACTCAAGCACAGTGCCATTCATTAAGGTAATGCTGTTTTCTGTAGGTTCTGTATTACTGTGTGTCATGTGTGAAATGGTTTAAGAAATGAATTTTTTAAAAGTCAGCAAGCCGACTATTGTTAACACTTTACGAAAGCCGATTTTTAAGATGCAAACTCTTACAAATGAGTTTTTGCACGAGTCTCTCCATTTTACAGCAAAACGAATTTTGTTTTTTTGTAAAGTCATCGTGTACAACTTTAAGATCCTTTTTCGTTTCGTATGTATTATATATAGTAAAGTTGGAGGATTTTTTAAAATAATTAGTTAGCCAAATTGGGCCAATTTGAAAAAAAAGTGTTTTTTGCATGAAAAATCACTCTTTCAAATGAACTTTTTTTCGCGCTGTTTTATGTCAAATCAATGGCATTTCACGCGCCAGCCTCACCCCCTACCTAACGGGATAACCCATTTATCATGCCCCTTATCGACGATAAACACATCAAACCATGCAGAACTTCTCAAACTCAAACACACCTCCATCACGCAGAATTTCAACCCATTAACATGGGCAAATTTGCTGCAAGTTTAGGGTGAAATCGAAAGTGACAAGTGACAAGTGACACCTCAAATCATTGATAATCAATTATTTAGGCGTCACTTTGTCACTCGAAAAATTTCTTAATTCAGAGTTAACAAGTGTAAATACCAATATAAGAGGCAAAGAATAAGTTATCAGCGACCCCACATTTTGCTTTTAAAATACGAAGAAAGCATTGCGCATTTTTTGCCTAAGCAAGATTCTGCCTACCTCTTCATTATGGGCTGCAAAACAAAATGAAGGCATTACGACTAAAATATAAGAAATATTAACCTTACCATCTTAATTCTGTCGATTTTTCATGTTAAATCGTGTTACAAGTGTAAAAATGCACACTTTCCCAGTGTCAATTGACCCCCCATTTTTGTACACTTTTTTTTAGTCTTTTTTTCGATTTCACCACTACACATTTAAACGTGTGTTAATCCATACTGAAAAAATAGCTTGCCTAAAAGCCTTAAATTGGGGTATATTTTTAGCCAAGAACGTACGTTTGTGGGATGAGTATTTTAGCGCATAACTCATTTATATACTGTATAAGTAAGATGTTTTATTGTACGCAAAACGCGCACCGGGCATCTTTGCTAATTACACTAAATGTTTACATAGCGAATCACTAAAAGACTTTGCATTCTTTCACACGAAAATTGTCACTTTGTCACTTGTCACTTTTCGAATGA
>OMCS01000145.1_pt1 | contig 39047 bp, 36 predicted proteins | sample 1674241 | NCBI WGS metagenome assembly OMCS01 (sample SAMEA103958153, study PRJEB25191) | human gut metagenome
AGGCAAACCCACATGGCTTTCTCTATACCTTTCGCATGTGCCTCACACATCATCCGTTACTTACGCTGTGCAAGGGAAAAAATGGTATGAGTGGGGATGGTGAAGCATATAATATTAGGGATTTAACAAAATAAACACAATTATTTTTAAAATAGGGGTTGATTTTTTAGCAAAATAGGTTACAATAATAATTGTGTTAGCACTCAACTTTAATGAGTGCTAATGATTGGAATGAAAGTGAGCAGCGATTGAGCTGAATAAAAAGGAGGAAACGATAATGAAGTTAGTACCATTAGGTGACAGAGTTGTATTAAAAGAGTGTGTAGCAGAAGAGACTACGAAGTCTGGTATCGTATTACCAACATCTTCTCAGGAGAAACCGCAGTATGCGGAGGTTGTTGCGGTAGGACCCGGAGCAGTTGTAGATGGTGAGAAGATCGAGATGCAGGTTAAGGTTGGCGATAAGGTTATTTATTCCAGATATGCAGGAAATGATGTGGAATTAGATGGTGAGAAGTACATCATTGTAAAGCAGAATGATATTCATGCTGTTGTAGAAGCATAATTGTCGATAAGAAAAAGTTTACTTATTATATTTAGGAGGTTTTGATCATGGCAAAAGAGATTAAATATGGCGTGGAAGCGCGTAAGGCATTAGAGTCTGGTGTTAATCAGTTAGCAGACACTGTTCGTGTAACATTAGGACCAAAAGGAAGAAATGTTGTATTAGCAAAATCATTTGGTGCTCCATTGATCACCAATGATGGTGTTACAATTGCAAAGGATATTGAGTTAGAGGATGCATTCGAGAACATGGGTGCACAGATTGTTAAGGAAGTTGCTACGAAGACGAATGATGTTGCAGGTGATGGTACCACAACAGCTACCGTATTAGCACAGGCAATGATCAATGCAGGTATGAAGAACTTGGCAGCAGGTGCGAATCCGATTATCCTTCGTAAAGGTATGAAGAAGGCTTGTGATACAGCAGTAGAGGCTATTTCGAATATGAGCCAGACTATTTCCGGTAAAGAGCAGATTGCAAGAGTTGCATCTATCTCAGCAGGAGATGAGAATGTAGGAACGATGGTAGCAGATGCTATGGAGAAGGTTTCTAACAATGGTGTTATCACAATTGAAGAGTCTAAGACAATGAAGACAGAGCTTGACCTTGTAGAAGGTATGCAGTTTGATCGTGGTTACATTTCAGCGTACATGTCAACTGATATGGAGAAGATGGTTGCAGAGCTTGACAATCCATATATTTTGATTACAGATAAGAAGATCTCTAACATTCAGGATATTCTTCCAATCTTAGAGCAGATCGTACAGGGTGGTCAGAAGTTATTGATTATTGCTGAGGATGTAGAAGGTGAAGCATTAACAACATTGATTCTTAACAAGTTGCGTGGTACATTCCAGGTAGTTGCTGTTAAGGCTCCGGGATATGGTGACAGAAGAAAGGCAATGCTGGAAGATATCGCTATCTTAACAGGTGGTAAGGTTATCACAGATGAGTTGGGACTTGATTTGAAAGAGACTACATTGGATGACCTTGGTCGTGCTAAGAGCGTTCGTGTTGAGAAAGAGAACACAATCATCGTAGATGGTGCCGGTTCCGCAGATGCAATCGAAGGTCGTGTCAGCCTGATCAAGTCTCAGATCGAAGAGACAACTTCAGAGTTTGATAAAGAGAAATTACAGGAGCGTCTTGCTAAGTTAGCAGGCGGTGTAGCTGTTGTTCGTGTTGGTGCCGCAACAGAGACAGAGATGAAGGAAGCTAAGCTTCGTATGGAAGATGCTTTAGCTGCTACAAGAGCTGCTGTTGAAGAAGGAATTATCGCTGGTGGTGGATCTGCTTACATTCATGCAAGCAAGGAAGTAGCGAAGTTGACAGAGTCATTATCCGGTGATGAGAAGACTGGTGCAGAGATTATCCTTAAGGCTTTGGAAGCTCCATTGTTCCACATTGCAGGCAATGCAGGTTTGGAAGGTGCCGTTATTATCAATAACGTAAGAGAGTCTGAGCCGGGTATTGGTTTCGATGCCTTAAATGAGAAATATGTAGATATGGTAGATGCCGGTATCATTGATCCGGTTAAGGTAACACGTTCAGCATTACAGAATGCAACATCTGTTGCTTCTACATTATTGACAACAGAGTCTGTTGTTGCTGATATCAAAGATGATAATGCCGCAATGGCTAACGCTGCAGCAATGCAGGGTGGCATGGGCGGAATGATGTGATCATAACCTGTCAAGCGCTATGTAAGAAAAAGGGGCAGCCACAAGCTTAAAAAGCTTGCGGCTGTCCTTTTTGTCTACATAGCATTTGACGGGTGCATTTCATCGAAACGAGCAAAGCGAAGTTGAGATGATGCACCCGTGCTTGACAGGTTATGATCAGAAATAGGTGAGCACCTCACCACCATACATATTTTGGTTTTTCTTCATCAAATATTTTCCAACGGATCCAGTCATCTACAAAAATACAGACAAGGGAAAGCAACAGCCAGATTGCGGAATAAGCAACACATATCTGTCCTAACAGATTGTAAGGCAGGGACGAATAATCCCATACGTTCCAATGCAGTTTGATGTTAATAATATATCCGGTTACAAATTCTAATATAGTGATAATAAGTGCAGAAAGAATCATCTGACTGACAACAGAAATGCGAAAATGTGACCATTGATTTAATGCACCGCACAATACAAAAGCAAGTCCTCCGCAGAGGATCATGGAAAAGTGGGAACGTTCACGAAAAAGTATTTCTAAATAAAAATAGGTAAAACCACCTACCAAAAATAGAAACAGATACTTTAATATGATATTTGAATAGGATTGCATACCGGTTTTGCGATTCATTATGAATACCTCATTTCTTTTGGGTACAAAGTAATTAGAAATATTATTTGAAAGAGAAGAGAGGATTATTCTGGAATTGATTGTAAAAAAAGAACTGTTAATTGGGAGAAATGATTCCCTCATTAACAGTTCTTATCATTTAATTCATAAGGAGTCTGAATACTCCCAATAAAATATGTACGCTTATGGCTCTAATGGAGTCATCTTAAGACCTTTGTACATCTTTGTGTAGAAACTCATCTCGTCCTGATAAAGAACATATCCTCTGGCACCATCCTTAACGATGTAAGCGTATTTGTTCTTCTGGACGTTCATGTATAAAACTTCTTCGACATTCAATTCTTTTGCTTTTGCCTTAGCTGTATATACATTAAGTGGTTCTAACTTATATTTCTTAACTGCCTGCTCGACTGTCATATGAGACACCTCCTGATAAAAATAATTTGACAAATCGTCATAACTTATTCATAATTATATACGTTCTTTTAATAATAGTATATTGTTTATTGTACACAAAGTCAACTGGTAATTCTGCACAAAAATGCATCAAATTATATAATAGACAAGGTTTTTTGATTGGTGAATATGAATAATATGGAGAAAAAAATGCAAGCAAATATAAACTTTCAGCTAAAATTGAATCAGGCACTTCAAAAAATTGAACAGACTGCCGAACGGACAGGTGAAGTTCCGACATTGTTATTACACAGTTGTTGTGCACCGTGTTCTAGTTATGTCTTAGAATATTTAAGCAGATATTTCAGAATAACGATTTATTATTATAATCCCAATATTTCTGAAAAAGATGAGTATGATAAAAGGGTTGCAGAGCAAAAACGGTTGATCGGAGAACTTCCGACCCGATATCCGGTATCTTTTATAGAAGGGGAATACTGTACGTCGCAGTTTGACAATGCAATAAAGGGATTGGAAAAACTTGGGGAACGAAGCAAAAGATGCTATGCCTGCTATCAGCTTCGATTGCAGAGTACAGCATTATTGGCGAAAGAAAAGGGGTTTGATTTTTTTACCACGACGTTATCAATCAGTCCATATAAAAATGCACAGTGGTTAAATGAGATTGGAGAACAGTTGATGCAACAACTGGATGTGGAGTATTTATATGCTGATTTTAAGAAGAAAAACGGATATAAGAGATCGATTGAGTTGTCGGAGCAGTACCATTTATACCGGCAGGATTTTTGTGGATGTAAATATAGCAAGGAAGAGGAGATTGCACGAAAACAAAAACATGCGTCTGAATCATAAAAAGGGGTTGCAAAAGAGAAAAAAGTGTGTTAGAATCTTTACAATTTGAGAACATATAGAGAAAGAAAAAGCCCGCCTATCGGATAAGTATAGGTTTTATTAGTGGTTTTTTTTTTGGGCAAAAATCGGAAAGGAAGGTACGTATGAAAGCATTTCTAATCCTGGAAGACGGTCATGTTTTTGAGGGTAAAAGCGTTGGCTGTACAGAAGAAATTATCAGTGAGATTGTATTTAACACATCGATGACAGGTTATCTGGAGGTCTTAACAGATCCTTCGTATGCAGGACAGGCAGTGTGTATGACATATCCATTGATTGGTAACTATGGAATCTGTTTTGAAGATATGGAGGCAGATAAGCCTTGGCAGTCCGGCTTTATCACAAGAGAGATTGCAAAGCTTCCAAGTAATTTCAGAAATCAGGAGTCATTAGAGAAGTTCCTTGTAGATAATAAGATTACCGGAATTGAAGGTGTAGACACCAGAACAATTACCAAGATTCTTAGAGAGAAGGGAACTATGCGTGGAATGATTACGACTGATGAGAACTATAATCTCGAGGCGGTTATTCCAAAGCTGAAAGAATATGAGATTGGAGATGTCGTTCGACTTACAACCTGTAAAGAGATTCAGCATTTTGAGGGAGATGGATTCAAGGTTGCAGTTATTGATCTCGGTGCAAAGAAGAATATTATTCGTGAGCTGACAAAGAGAGGTTGCGATGTAACTGTATATCCTTCTTATACGAAAGCAGAGACCATTCTGGAAGCAAAACCGGACGGAATTATGTTAACTAATGGACCTGGAGATCCTAAGACCAATGTTGGCGTAATTGAAGAGATTAAGAAGTTATTTGCAACCAAAGTACCGATTTTTGCAATTTGTTTAGGTCATCAGTTGCTTGCCCTGGCAAATGGTGCAGATACAGAAAAAATGAAATATGGACACCGTGGGGCGAACCATCCGGTGAAAGATCTGAAGACTGGAAAGGTATATATTTCTACGCAGAACCACGGATATATGGTGAAAGAATCTACGATTGACCGTGATATTGCGGAAGTAAGTTTTGTTAATGTGAATGACGGAACTGTAGAGGGTGTTCATTATCTTGGAAAGAATGTTCAGACCGTCCAGTTCCATCCGGAAGCCTGTGCAGGACCGCTCGATACGAACTATTTGTTTGATGAGTTTATGAATATGATGGAGGTGTCTAAATAATGCCAAAGAATCCGAATATTAAGAAGGTTATAGTTATTGGTTCCGGTCCTATCGTAATCGGACAGGCTGCAGAGTTTGATTATGCCGGTACACAGGCATGTCGTGCGTTAAGAGAAGAGGGGATTTTCGTTATTCTGATCAATTCCAATCCGGCAACGATCATGACGGACAAGAACATTGCAGATGAAGTATATATTGAGCCTTTGACACCTGAGATCGTGAAAAAGGTTATTATGAAAGAAAAGCCAGATAGTATTTTACCTACATTAGGTGGTCAGGCAGCATTGAATATTGCCATGGAACTGGAAGAGTCCGGTTTCCTGCGTCAGCATAATGTGCGTTTAATTGGTACTTCTGCTAAAACGATCAAGAAAGCGGAGGATCGTGACGAGTTCAAGAAGACAATGGAAAAGATCGGTGAACCGATCGCTCCATCGAAGGTTGTTACGAATGTAGAAGATGGATTAGATTTCGTTAAGGTAATCGGTTATCCGGCAGTTCTTCGTCCTGCGTATACATTAGGTGGTTCCGGTGGTGGTATTGCCGCAAATGAAGAAGAGTTTATTGAGATTCTGGAAAATGGTCTTCGATTATCACGTGTTGGTCAGGTTCTGGTTGAACGTTGTATTGCAGGCTGGAAAGAGATTGAGTATGAGGTAATGCGGGATGCAAATGGTACCGGTATCTGTGTTTGTAATATGGAGAATTTAGATCCAGTTGGAGTGCATACCGGTGATTCCATCGTTGTAGCTCCTTCTCAGACATTAGCAGATAAAGAGTATCAGATGTTGAGAAGTTCAGCATTGAATATTATTTCTGAATTAAAGATCACTGGTGGCTGTAACGTACAGTTTGCATTGAATCCGGATTCGTTTGAATATTGCGTTATCGAAGTTAATCCTCGTGTAAGCCGTTCTTCTGCATTGGCATCAAAGGCAACCGGATACCCAATCGCAAAAGTATCTGCAAAGATTGCGTTAGGATATCATTTGGACGAGATCAAGAATGCAATTACCGGTAAGACTTATGCAAGTTTTGAGCCTGCACTTGATTACTGTGTTGTTAAGATTCCAAGACTTCCATTTGATAAGTTCATTAAGGCGAGCCGTAAGCTGACAACTCAGATGAAGGCGACCGGTGAGGTTATGAGTATCTGTACGAACTTTGAGGGCGCTTTGATGAAGGCACTTCGTTCTTTGGAACAACATGTGAACAGTCTGATTTATGAAGATCTTGGAGAACGTCCGATTGAGGAGATTCACGAAGAGTTACATCGTGTGGATGACCGTCGTATCTTCGTAGTGGCAGAGGCAATCCGTCGTGGTATTACATTAGAAGAGATTCAGAATATTACAAAGATTGATCTGTGGTTCTTAGATAAGATTGAGAATATTGTCAACATGGAGAAACGTCTTGCAACGGAAGAGTTGACGAAAGAATTAATGTTTGAGGCAAAGCGTATTGAGTTCCCGGATGAAGTGATCGCACAGATTACAGGCAAGACAAAGGAAGAGATTCATGATCTTCGCTTCTCTTATGATATTCATCCGGCATATAAGATGGTTGATACCTGTGCGGCAGAGTTTGAGGCAAGTACACCATATTATTATTCATGCTATGATGGTGAGTGTGAGGTAGATGCAACCCGTACGAGAAAGAAAGTATTGGTATTAGGTTCCGGACCGATCCGTATCGGACAGGGTATTGAGTTCGACTTCTGTTCTGTACACAGTACGTGGGCGCTTTCAGAGAGTGGTTACGAGACGATCATTATTAACAATAACCCGGAGACAGTAAGTACAGACTTTGATATTGCAGATAAATTGTATTTCGAGCCGTTGACAGCAGAAGATGTAGAAGCAGTTGTGAATCTGGAGAAACCGGATGGAGCGGTTGTGCAGTTTGGTGGTCAGACAGCAATCAAACTGACAGAGGATCTGCTTAAGATGGGTGTACCGATTCTTGGTACTTCCGCTGAGAATGTAGATGCGGCTGAAGATAGAGAATTATTTGACGAGATTCTCGAGAAATGCTGTATTCCAAGACCAGCAGGTAAGACAGTATTTACCTGCGAAGAAGCATTAGAGGCTGCTAATGAGTTAGGTTATCCGGTACTTGTAAGACCATCTTATGTATTAGGTGGACAGGGTATGCAGATTGCAATCAGCGATGAAGATATCGTTGAGTTTATGGATATAATCAACCGTACGGTTCAGGAGCATCCGATCTTAGTAGATAAGTACCTGATGGGTAAAGAGGTTGAGGTAGATGCAGTATGTGATGGCGAGGATATCCTGATTCCGGGTATCATGGAGCATGTAGAGCGTGCAGGTATCCATTCCGGTGATAGTATTTCCGTATACCCAGCCAGAAGTCTTTCTGACAAGGTGAAGAGAGTATTAGAGGATTATACCAGAAAGCTTGCAACGAGCCTGCATGTTATCGGTCTGATCAATATTCAGTTCATTGTATATCAGGATGAGGTATATGTCATTGAGGTGAATCCACGTTCATCCAGAACGGTGCCATATATCAGTAAGGTAACTGGTATTCCGATTGTTGACCTTGCTTCTAAGGTAATTATCGGTGAGAAGATCCGTAATCTCGGTTATGAGCCGGGCTTACAGCCGGAGAGTGAGTATTATGCGGTTAAGATGCCGGTATTCTCCTTTGAGAAGCTGCGTGGAGCTGAGATCAGCCTTGGACCTGAGATGAAATCAACCGGTGAGTGCTTAGGTATTGCTAAGGACTTTAATGAAGCTTTATATAAGGCATTCCTTGGCAACGGAGTGGATCTTCCAAAGCATAAAAAGATGGTACTTACCGTAAAGGATTCGGATAAATTAGATGCCGTTGAGATTGGCAAGCGTTTTGCAGCGTTGGGATATGAGATCTATTCAACAAGAAGTACCTGTCGTGTATTAAACGAAAACGGTATTCCTGCAAAGCCGATTAACAAGGTAGAACAGCCATCTCCAAACCTGTTAGACTTAATCTTAAGCCATGAGATTGATCTGGTTATAGATACACCGGCACAGGGTATTGAGCGAAGCAAGGATGGATTTATTATCCGTCGTCATGCAATTGAGACAGGTGTTACGGTGCTTACCAGCTTAGATACAGCAGATGCATTGCTTACTTCATTAGAGAAAGCAAACAAAGAGCATTTAACGTTGGTAGATATCTGTAAGTTGTAACAGGTATTATAAGGCGTATTAGAATTGCGGAAGAAACAGTATGTGAATTCCGCAATTCTTTGTTTTGAGGATGAAAGTAATTGTGAATGGATATATTTCAGTATCTATGTACCAATTTGCAAGGATCCGTTATCAGGAGAAGAAAAGGAGAACAAAGTATGGTTGTAGAACCTAAAGTAAAAGGATTTATCTGTACAACAGCGCATCCGGTTGGCTGTAAGAAGAATGTGGAGTCACAGATTGCGTATGTGAAAAAACAAGGTGCAATTGCAGGAGCAAAAAAGGTTTTGGTGATAGGCTCTTCTACCGGATATGGATTAGCATCTAGAATTACGGCAGCATTTGGCATGGGTGCAGCCACAATTGGTGTCTATTTTGACAAGCCGGCAAGTGGTAAGCGTACTGCGACACCGGGATATTATAATACACAGGCATTTGATGAAGCGGCAGCACAGGCAGGAATCTATACCAAATCTGTCAATGGTGATGCATTTTCTGTTGAGGTAAAGCAGCAGGTGATTGATCTGATACGTAAGGATCTGGGAAAGGTGGATCTGGTTGTCTATTCATTGGCATCCCCAAGAAGAACAACGGCGGATGGAACAACATACTCATCCTGCTTGAAGACCGTGGGAGAGCCATTTACCCAGAAGAATTGGAATCTGCGGGACAATACGATTGGAGAGGCAACAATCTCCTGTGCTAACGAAGAAGAAATTCAGTCAACAATCAAGGTTATGGGCGGTGAAGACTGGATGGATTGGATTCAGGCATTAGACGAAGCAGGAGTATTGGAAGAACATGCGAAGACACTTGCATATTCGTATATTGGACCAACACTGACATATCCAATCTATCATGATGGTACGATCGGACAGGCGAAGAATCATTTGTCTAAGACTGCAATAGAGATTACAAAAGAGTATAAGACACATGATATTGAGGCATATGTATCTGTCAATAAAGCTTTGGTAACACAGGCAAGTGCAGCAATTCCGGTTGTTCCATTATATCTTTCTGTCTTATATAAGGTGATGAAAGAAAAGAATCTGCATGAGGGCTGTATCGAGCAGATGTACCGCTTGTACAACGAGAATGTATATGGTACGGATGGTGTAAAGACACAGCAGGATGGTATGATCCATGTAGATGACTGGGAAATGCGGGAAGATGTCCAGAAAGAAGTTATGGATATCTGGAAGGAGATCAATAGTGATAATCTGTTGCAGGTGGCAGATACGGAAGGATATTGGAATGATTTCTATCAGATGTTTGGATTCCGGGTGGAAGGTGTTGATTATACACAGGACGTACCCGTATAAATTCTTTTACCCTTGCACAGCGTAAGTGAGGACGGGACGCGCATGTTGAAGGTTGTGTACCCGGCTTTTGGGTGGTGTCATGTTGCAGCAGGCACACTTGCGTTACGACTCGCACGCAGCAGACACTAATGCTCCTTATAATAAGCGAACTCACGCAAAATAGGATATGGATTTCTAAATGTATCTACGAATTATACGTATATATTTTTAATCCATATCCTATTTTGGTTCGTTCTGCTTATTACTACGTCGCAAAGTGCTGGCGTGCTCCACGTACCTGCTTGCAATCATGACAGACCACCCAAAGCCGGGATCTACTTTTTATGTACATGTGCTGTGTATCACAAAATTATCCTTACTTGCTGTGCTTATCGCCACACCCGAAGCCATATTAGAAGTTGGGTCGATGACTGTAAATGCATATGTGTGATTAAAAACATTCAAAAAGCGACTCATGATTACATTCTATTATCATGAGTCGCTTTTAAATAATGCTCAAATATATTGCAAACGTATGTATGTTAAATATTTAGTGAAAAATAGTATACACAAATCTTCCGAAATTCTCACCATTGCAAAATGAGAGGTAAGAAATAAATGCAAAGAATAAAACAATAATAATCTTTTTCATATGGTTAGGTTCACTAATCCAAGTCATTAGTTTGTTCATATTGAATCACCTGACTTTCCCTTCGATATTTATAAGTAGTGTATAGAACTAAATGCTATGTTTCTATTTTTGATATTCTAAACTTAATTCGAAAATTATTTTAACATAAAATATAACTGTGTGCAATGCTTTTTGAAATTATGAGCTATATTGCATGTGAAAGCAAGAATATGTATTTTTATTATATGCTTATGTTGTATATTAGCTAAATGAAATGGAGACTGTGAATGAGTCATCTATCTGGAAGGACAGCATATCAAGTACTTCACAGGCTGCGTCGATCAGTTCGTCGCATTTCTTACGAGACTGTCCGATATAGCTTAAGAGAAGTGCAAGATGCATCTTTGCAATGGCGTTTACATTCATTTCAGGATGAAACATGAGGTACTGAATCATTTGTTCTTTAATTCCAATGTGCATGAGTGTCAATATATGAAGCTCTTCACTAGAGATAGAGGAGAGCTTTTTGCTAAGTGATAATAATTCTGCTTGCTCTGTTTCAAAGTTAAATAATATTGTATGGTCATCTGCAAGCACCTGTGTACAGAATGTAGCAAATATATTGTCCTGCAAGAGATAATAGAAGGACATCAGGTGAAGCATTCCGGCAAAATCTGCAGAAAACTGGGACATGTCTAAAATTGTATCTAACTTCATATGTGTCTGGGTCAGAATCTCCTGAAAGACAGCTTTCCCAAGGATTGGTTTGCTCTGAAAATGATAGGGAATCAATGCACGATTCACGTTAGCGGATGTACTGATATCCGTGTAAGTAGTTGCGGCATATCCCTTTTGGTGAAATAATAATTTGCTCTGTGTAAGAATTTTGCTTTTGGTTGCATTGCCGGTCTGGTATGTAGTGGACATAATAATCATTCTCCTTCGTATAGTTGTTGATTCATTTAGTATAATATATTTGGATCCTGCTTGCAACAATCTATGAACTGTAGTAAAATTATAGCAGGTTTTGACGAAATAATGGAGGATATACAATGCAGGGTTCTTATGTAAGTCGGATTAATAAGATTATAATGCGGATCATCAGCGGTTTACTGATAGGAGCTGGGATTATCACGATTATAATCACTGTATTTTATGCAACAAGGATGAGTTCCTATCAGATGAAGTCGGTGACGTCAGACTATTCTTTGCAAGTAGATGAACAATTTAACGATAAGCTGGTGCAATTGAACGGTCTGGTTCGTATGATGGAGACAGAACAGATCAAAGGGGATGCAGCAACACTTAAGTATGTGGATACGATTGTAGAGGCGAATGATAGTCTGTCTGCAGTATATGTTGCCTATGCGGACAAACATCTGGTTATGAGTGGTGGCTGGCAACCACCGGAGGATTTTGATTTCAGGGATCGTGATTGGTATACAGGTACCATGGATACAGATGACTTTTTTGTATCAGATCCATATATCGATGAGCAGTCAGGACAGTATTGCATTACACTTTCCAAACGTATGATGCAGGATGGCGAATGCATTGGTGCCTGTGGAATGGATATCTATATGGATGATATGATTTCTCTTATGAAGAACAGTTATAGAGGAAAATCATATGCATTTCTGGTAACTGCAGATGGAATGATCGTAACGAATCCGGATAAGAGTCTTGCACTTTCGGCAGATTCTAGTACAACCTTAGATAAGGCAAGAAAGGGTGCATTTAAGAAATTATCCAAGACAGATAAGGTATACTATGTGAATGATTATACGTTTGGCTTGAAACTGGCAATGTCAGCAGATGTACCATCTGTTAACTGGAAGGTTGTTTATATTATGCCGGCAAGCAGAAGCCTGAATTTGACGATTGTTATTCTGATTGCGTTGATTCTTATTATGATTGGAATACGCATTATAATTCGCAGATATTGCGAGAGGGAGATGAATCATTGGTTCCGTCCTCTGTCTTCAATTGCAGAGAAGGTAACAGAGATTGCACAGGGTAATCTGGATGTTGCTTTTAATGAAGAACCACTTGCAGAGGAGATTGCAATGCTGACGGTTTCGTTAAATGATACTGTAGAGCAGTTGAAGACATACATTGGAGATATCACTTTTGTTGTTAATAACATTTCCAATAATAATCTTGCAGTGGAATCTCATGTGGAATATCAGGGTGCGTTTATTGCAATTAAGAATGGATTGAATACAATTATTGATAAGTTGAATCGTGCATTTGGACAGGTGAATGAACAATCTGAGATTGTTGTGAATTATTCCGGTCAGGTACAGGAGAGTACGATGCAGGTTGCAAATGGTGCGACAGAGCAGAATCTTGCAGTGCAGGGTTTGGTTGGCAATATTGCGGTATTGTCAGAACAGATTCAGCATATTACGCAGAATGCAGAGACAGCAAGCGAGTTTTCTCAGCTTACGAATAAGCAGTTAGCATTGGGTAATGAAGAGATGCAATCCTTGTTACAGGCAATGGAATCCATTGAAGAGACCTCTAAGGAGATTGGGGTAATTATCACGACAATCAATAATATATCAGAAGAGACGAATCTGTTAGCACTGAATGCTTCTATTGAGGCAGCCAGAGCGGGTGAAGCCGGTAAGGGATTTGCAGTTGTAGCGGATGAGATCAGCAAACTTGCGGCGGCTTCTGCAGAAGCAACGGATACGATTACCAAACTCATTGAGAATTCTATGCAGGCTGTTGATGTCGGTAAGGAATTAGCAGATAAGACATCAGTAACCTTACAGACAGGTATTAATAATTCGTTGAAGTCGAATAAGGATATTTTAGAGATTACAGAGTTTGTTAAGAGTCAGATGAGCGCAGTTGAGGCGATTGACAAGAGCGTACATGATATTGCAGCTATTATTGATGCGAATGCGGCCACCAGCCAGGAGAATGCAGCTATCAGTGATGAATTGATCAATTGTGCAAATGCATTGAAGACAACTGTAGATGAGTATAATCTGAGAGAAGATGCAGAGCAAGAATAGAAGAAGATAAAAAGATAGAGTCAGCAGGTAGAGGATTCTATCAGAATGCATACCGGGAGTTTGTTATCATAGATTACAAAGTCCCGGTATTTATCTGTTGAGGGATATAATGATAACAGTTCATTTGTTTGCAAGGGTGAATTATTTGCCGGATGGACATTCGGTAAGAGAGATAGGTGTGATATATGGAATATTATTCATTGAATCAGTATTTGAGGGATACCTTTGGACAAAAAGTATATAAGATTGCTATAGATGGTGGATTTACCTGTCCAAACCGGGATGGTACATTAGATACGAGAGGATGTATTTTCTGCTCAGGAGCTGGTTCCGGTGAGTTTGCACAGGATCGGATGGAATCAATTGCTTTGCAGATTGCAAAAGCAAAGGAGAGGGTTGCAGGTAAGATCAAAGAAGGCAAGTACATAGCATACTTTCAGGCATTTACAAATACATACGCACCGGTATCAAGATTGCGTGAACTTTATGATGAGGCTATGAAACAGGAAGATATCGTAGCATTATCAATTGCGACCAGACCGGATTGTCTGTCTCCCGAAGTGCTCCGGTTATTGATGGAATGTAACCGGAAAATGCCGGTCTGGGTGGAATTAGGCTTACAGACTATACATGAGAATACAGCACAATATATACGAAGAGGATATGCTTTATCTGTCTTTGATGATGCTGTGAAGCGGCTGCAGGAAGCCGGTATATCTGTTATCGTGCATGTGATATTAGGACTTCCGGGTGAAAGTCGGGAAGATATGTTAGCATCCGTAGATTATGTTGGTAAAAGTGGTGTCAATGGAATCAAACTTCAACTTCTGCATGTGATACAGGGAACAGATCTGGAGAAAGAATATCAGCAGGGAAAGTTTCAGGTTCTGGAATTAGAAGAATATGTGCAACTGGTTGCGGATTGTATTGCATTGTTACCAAAGGATATGGTCATACATCGCATGACCGGAGACGGCGATAAACGGACGCTCGTAGCACCAATGTGGAGTGCGGATAAGAAGAAGGTGTTGAACCGGTTGAATCAGGTGATCAGAGAGAGGGAGAGAAGAACAGAGAGTGGAATGGGGTCACAGTATTAAGGTTTTTCTTATCTGTCTCTTAATTAAAAATATGCTATGATGCAATATGATAAATATTTATATTAGGATGGAATAGGGGAACATGAACAGAAAAGAAAAGCATGTAGGAGTAATTAGGAATATTGTTGTTACAATAGGAAGTCTGGTTGTGGACTTCTTACTGTGTTTATTGATACAGAATATATTTTCTGAGGCGGCATTAGTACCTGCTATTGTTGTACTTGGAGTATTTCTGATCGCTGTATTCACAGACGGATATCTCTACGGTGTGTTAGCATCCATCTGTAGTGTGCTGGTCTTGAATTATGCATTTACCTTTCCCTATTTTAAAATTAATTTTACAATACCGGAGAATATAATTTCTGCTGTTATTATGGTTGCGGTCACATTGATCACCTGTTTTCTGACGAGTAAGATTAAGTATCAGGAGAGTCTGAAAGCAGAGAGTGAGAAAGAAAAAATGCGCGCAAATCTATTACGTGCCGTGTCACATGATCTGCGAACGCCACTTACCACAATATATGGTTCCAGTTCTGCAATGTTGGAAAATGAGGAGACATTGACAAGAGAACAGAAACAGCAGATGTTGTTGGGAATTCAGCAAGATTCCCAGTGGTTGTGCAGAATGGTAGAGAATCTGTTGTCTATTACGAGACTGGATGGAAGTCATGTACAGATCATTAAAGTGCCGACCGTATTAGATGAGTTGATTGATTCTGTATTGGTTAAGTTCAATAAGCACTATGCAGCATATGAGGTATCTGTAGATATTCCGGATGAGATGGTCGTAATCCCGATGGATCCAATCCTGATAGAACAGGTCATGAGTAATCTCTTAGAGAATGCAGTACTTCATGGAATAGGGTTGACACAGATCTGGTTAAAAGTATTTACGATACAGAATCAGGCAATCTTTGAAATACGGGATGATGGATGTGGGATTGCATCGGAAAAGATGAAGAATCTGTTTAATGGGAATTACATGAGTGAGGAAGAGACTACTGATCGACAGAAAGGAAATGCAGGAATCGGATTATCGGTATGTGCTACGATTATCCGTGCGCATGGAGGTGATATTACAGTGGAGAATAGTAAGGACGGGGGTGCTATTTTTCGGTTTAATCTGGATTTAGGAGAGGATGATGAACATGAAGAATCGGTATAAGGTATTAGTGATAGAAGATGAGGTGCATATTAATAATCTATTATGCGCATTAATGGATGCGAATGGATATCAGGCGTTATCGGCACATTCCTGTGAAGAGGGGAATCTGATGTTTGCATCCCATCGACCGGATCTGGTTATCTTAGATCTGGGTCTTCCAGATCAGGATGGAATGCAGTTTTTAGAAGAGATACGAAAAGACTCACTGGTTCCGATTATTGTACTCTCTGCACGAACAGATGAGAAAGACAAAGTTTTGGCGTTAAATGCAGGAGCGAATGATTATGTGACAAAACCATTTGGTTCGAAAGAGTTGGTAGCGCGGGTCGGATCGGCATTGCGTACGGCATCTCACCGGGCTGAGAATGGAATGCGACCGGGCGGAAAATTCAAGTCAAGAGGGCTTATCATTGATTATGATGCACGGTATGTTACGATTGATGGAGAAGAGATCCGGCTGACACAGACCGAATATAACATTGTGGCATTATTATCAGAGCATGCCGGAAAGATGCTTACTTATGACACGATCATTGCAGAGATATGGGGTTACAAGGATGCAGGAAGTACCAAGAAGCTGCAGGTTAATATGGCAAATATCCGTAAGAAATTAGGAGCGCAGCCGGGAAAACAGAATTATATTATCAATGAATTGGGCGTTGGTTATCGGATGAGTGAAGGGGACGATTAGATGTAACTTCTTCGGAATCAATGGCTATTTGACAGATATTCTCAATAAACAGAATTGACTATATACCTATATGGGGTATATAGTGAGTGCTGTGAGGGAAATCTGACATAGCCCGGATTTCTCAATACAGAAAGCGAGTATGAGAATATGGTAAAGACAGTATTAAAGATTGATGGTATGATGTGCAGTATGTGTGAGTCACATATGAATGATGTGATCCGCAGTCATTTTATGGTAAAGAAGGTGACTTCTTCTGCCAAGGCAGGCGAGACGGTTGTAATCAGCGAGAAAGAACTGGATATGCCGCAGGTGGGGAAAGTAGTTAAAGACATCGGATATGAGGTAATCTCATATACCAGTGAGACGTATGAGAAGAAAGGATTTTTCCACATTGGGAAGAAATAAATACAGGATTGATATATTTATTTGTAGGTATTCTCTGTGGAAAGTTTTGAGGGAAAGATGATGGTTAAGGCAGTATTATTTGATATGTTCGAGACATTGATCTCACATTATAATTGTCCGGTATATTTTGGAAAGGAAATGGCAGTAGATGCGGGGATTCCGGCAGAGAACTTTATTCCGATGTGGCGGGCAATGGAAGCTGACCGAAGCATAGGAAAATTAACCTTTGAGGACACAATAAGGATCATATTAGAGGAAAATTCCTGTGATCATATAGAAGAAAAACTTCGGATGATCGTAAGAAACAGGGTGGCAACCAAGGAAGAATGTTTGCGGCATATGGATCCACAGATCCGTCCGATGTTAGAAGGCCTGCGAAGACGGGGAATCAAGGTGGGACTGATCAGTAATTGTTTTTCAGAGGAAGCAATGGTGATACGGAGAAGCGTGTTGTTTCCGTATTTTGATGCAGTGTGCCTGTCCTATGAAGAGGGCGTACAAAAGCCGGATGAGTTGATATACAGACGGTGTATGGAGAAGCTTTCTGTGTCACCGGAGGAATGTATCTATGTTGGCGATGGTGGAAGCAACGAGCTTGTGACGGCAAAACACTTGGGAATGCGGGCAATGCAGGCAGTCTGGTATCTCAAAGAAGGAACGATGCAGCCCACGACAAGAATGGCAGGGTATGAACAGTTAGAGCAGCCACTGGATCTGTTAGACATTGCAAGTGGAATTCCAGCGTCAGTATTTATTGCACCAAGTGCCGATGTGATAGGAGATCTTGAAGTGGGAGAGGATGCTGGTATCTGGTATCATGCAACCGTTCGTGCAGATTCGGATCATATTACGATTGGCAAAGGGACGAATGTGCAGGATAACTGTGTACTCCATGTAGATGCGGGACATCCGCTGACAATTGGAGATTATGTGACGATCGGACATGGGGCAATTGTGCATGGTTGCAGTGTTGGAGATGGTACGCTGATCGGTATGGGTGCCATTTTGCTAAATGATTGTAAGATTGGGAAGAATTGTATCATTGGAGCAGGTGCATTAGTAACTGGTGGGGTAGAGATTCCGGATGATTCGGTTGTATTAGGAAATCCGGGGAAAATTCATCGGAGTATCCGACCAGAGGAGATTAAACGAAATCTGGAGAATGCACAATATTATATCGAAGAAGCAAAAAAAATGATTGATTATTGAGAATGTGCGTGGTACAATAACCCATGTATAACAAAGACAGTGAAGGAAAGAGTACTGTGCCGGAACCATTCAGAGAGAACAACGTATGCTGGAAGTTGTTTATGGGAAAGATATAGGAAGACCATTCCTGAGTCGTGCGTAGAAGAGAGGGGATCTCGAAGCGCTACCGTGTAGCTACGTTATAGGCATTGAGTGAAACATAAGGTGGAACCGTGTATTAGCACCCTTAGGTATGTGAATATATCTATCGGTGCTATTTTTTACTTTATAGCTAATTTGTTTTATAAAGCAAAAAGGTATAATAAAGATGGGAAATCTGAGATTTCCTAAGGAATAAAAAGGAGAAAGAATATGGTTAATTTCAAAGAGAATGAAGAATTGAAGACATTGAATCATTCCTGCGCTCATTTGATGGCACAGGCAATCAAGCACCTGTATCCGCAGGCAAAGTTCTGGGTAGGTCCGGTTGTTGCGGAAGGATTCTATTATGATGTAGATTTCGGCGATGAGACGGTGAATGATGAGACGATTGCAGCTATTGAGAAAGAAATGAAGAAGGTTGCCAAGTCCGGTAAGAGAATCGTTCGTAAGGAGATTACCAAGGAAGAAGCATTGGAGATGTTCAAGGATGACGAGTATAAGTTGGATTTGATCAATGGTTTAGAGGATGGTACGATTACCTGTTATGAGCAGGGTGATTTTACAGATCTTTGCAGAGGACCTCATGTTGACAATGTTAAATTATGCCGTAACTTTAAGTTGATCCGTCATTCCGGTGCATACTGGAAGGGTGACAGCAAGAATAAAGTGTTGCAGAGAATATATGGTGTATGCTTCCCAACAAAGGAAGAGTTAGAGGATCATTTGAGATTATTAGAGGAAGCAAAGGAAAGAGATCACAGAAAGATCGGTAAGGACATGGGATTATTCATGGTAGACGATCTAGTTGGACGTGGACTTCCGATGTTCCTTCCAAAGGGATATACCATCTGGCAGGAGTTAGAGAATTATATCAAAGCAAAGGAAAGAAAGCTTGGTTATCTTCATGTTATGACACCATGTGTTGGTACGGTGAATCTGTATAAGACTTCCGGTCACTGGGATCATTACAAGGATAATATGTTCCCTGCTATGGAGATGGAGGGAGAATCTTTTGTATTACGTCCAATGAACTGTCCACATCATATGATGATCTATGCAAACCGGATGCATTCTTATAAAGATCTGCCAATCCGGATTGGCGAGATTGCACATGACTTCCGTTTTGAGGCAAGTGGTACGCTGAAGGGTATCGAGAGAGGACGGCATTTCTGCCAGAATGATGCACATATCTTTGTGACACCGGAGCAGATTGAGGAAGAGTTTACAAACGTTGTGAATCTGATCTTTGACACATACAAAGATTTCGGCATTACCGATTACCGCTGTGTATTGTCATTAAGAGATCCTGCAAACAAAGAGAAATATCATGATGATGATGAGATGTGGAATACAGCAGAGGATGCTTTGCGTAAGGTTATGAATGATATCGGTATTGAATATACAGAAGAGATCGGCGAGGCTGCTTTCTATGGTCCAAAGCTTGATGTTAATGTAAAGCCTGCTGTTGGTAATGAGTATACGTTATCTACCTGTCAGTTGGACTTCTGCTTACCTGCTAAGTTCCAGTTATCTTATGTAGACAGTGATGGTGAGAAGAAGACGCCGGTTGTTCTTCACAGAGCAATTCTTGGTTCTTTGGATCGTTTCATGGCATATATCTTAGAAGAGACGAAGGGTAATCTGCCAACATGGTTAGCTCCGGTTCAGGTTAAGGTAATGCCGGTTAAGACCGATAACGAAGAACTGATGGCTTATGCACATGAAGTATGTGATCTGTTAGATGACAGTAATGTCCGGGTAGAGTTGGATGACCGTGCAGAGAAGTTAGGTTATCGTATGCGTGAGGGACAGATGCAGAAAGTTCCGTATCTGCTTGTATTAGGATTCAATGAGCAGGAGGGCAGAACCGTATCGTTCCGTCTTCACGGACATGCAGAGACAACCGTACTTCCATTAGATGAGTTTGTTGATAAGATTAAGGAAGAAATCAAGAATAAGTCTATCAATAAAATGAACTAAGATGGATCAATTTTTATGCTTCATATATTAGGTAGAGAATTGCCTGAAGATGTGTGAGGTATAATAGGACAGTAGAAAAAGCATATCACATTTGTGGTGTGTTTTTTCTTGTAGTTTTGTAATTATATGAGACTGGAAGTTACACACTGCTACGATGAAGGTGCGTGTGCACTTTGGAAAAGGATGAGACATGAAAGAAAGAAGATTTGAGATTACATCATTTATGTTACATATCATTGCAATGGGACTCATGCTATGTGATCATATGTGGGCAACAATTTTCCCGAATGATGATTGGCTGACATGTATCGGTCGAGTGGCATTCCCGATTTTTGCCTTTATGATTGCAGAAGGATTCCGTAAGACACATGACAGAAGAAAATATGTGCTTCGTGTCGTTATTTTTGCTCTTATTGCAGAGGTTCCATTTGATCTGATGTATGGAAGTACGCCTTTTTATCCATATCACCAGAATGTGTTATGGACCTTTTTGATTGCGTTGCTCTGTATGTCGGGAATAGAAGCTGTTAAGAAAAAAGAGAATATCGTACTGACTGTTTTTGTTGCTGCGGTTATTACTCTGTGTGGTTTTGTGATAGGTTCTATTACAATGGTGGATTATTATGGAGCAGGTGTACTTACTGTTTTGCTTTTCTATTTTACCAATAGAAGAAAAGCAACGGATTATATAATACAATTGATCGGTATGTATTTTTTGAATGTAAAGATGTTAGGAGGGTACTATTTTACGATCACTGTGCTTGGACATGAGTTTGAAATTGTACAACAGGGACTGGCATTATTTGCATTAATTCCAATCTGGTTGTATCACGAAAAACAGGGGTATCACAGTAAATGGTTCCAATATGTCTGCTATCTGTTTTATCCGGTACATATGTTGGTGATCTATGTGGTGTGGCAGTTGATTGGATGAGAGTTTGTGGGTGACATGAAGAAAAGTAAGAATACAATTGACATGACGCATGGAACGTTATGGAATAAGATATTATTATTTGCATTACCACTTGCTGCGAGCAGTATCTTACAGCAACTGTTTAATTCAGTGGATACAGCGGTGGTGGGAAGGTTCGCAAGCAGCCGGGCATTGGCAGCGGTTGGTAGTACAAGTTCGTTTATTTCATTGATGATCAACTTGTTTATTGGTATTTCATTAGGATCGAATGTTGTGATCGCACATTATATCGGACAGAAAGTGGAGAAGAATATACAGGCAGCGATCCATACGGCTATTACGGTAGCACTGATCGGTGGATGCTTTGTTATGATATTAGGTCAGTTTATCGGAAGACCGGTATTGATATTAATGGGAACTCCGGAGGATGTGATTGACCTTGCGGTACAATATCTTCGTATCTATTTCTTGGGAATGCCATTTATTTTATTGTATGATTTTGGTTCGTCAATCCTTAGAAGTACCGGAGATAGCAGAAGACCGTTATATAGTCTGATCGTGGCAGGTATTCTGAATACGGTACTGAATCTGATCTTGGTGATTGTGTTTCGGATGGGAGTGGCAGGAGTTGCGATTGCCACAGTGGTATCGAATATTGTAAGCTCGGGGATTGTCATGTGGATACTGATGCATGAGCCGGAGCCGGTTCGTTTTACACCACGGAAATTGATGATAAATGGGAAAGAGCTGTGGAAGATTCTTTCTATCGGGGTTCCTGCCGGATTGCAGGGAATGGTATTTTCACTTGCCAATGTTTGTATCCAGAGTACGATCAACAGTTTTGGTTCGGATGCGGTAGCAGGATCGGCAGCAGCGCTGAATTATGAGTTCTTTGCCTATTTTATTGTGAATGCATTTGCGCAGACAACGGTTACCTTTACCAGTCAGAATTACGGAGCAGGAGAGTACGACCGGTGCCGTAAGATCTTCCGGATCAATATGACATTTTCTATGGTGTTTTGTGGGCTGTTATCGGCTGTGTTCGTGCTTGGAAGATCGTTCTTCTTAGGATTATATACAACGGACGCTTCTGTGTTGGGATATGCCACAACAAGACTTGTGATCGCAACTACGTTAGAACTGTTGACTTCTACATATGAGATCAGTGGTGGTGCCATGCGTGGATTGGGACATTCCCTGCAACCGGCATTGATTACGGTGTTCGGTTCCTGTGTGCTGAGACTGATCTGGATCTCGACTGCCTGTGTTGCTGTACATGAATTCTGGGTGTTGATTATCATTTATCCAATCTCCTGGGTGGTGACGGGAATTATTATGATCGTAAGTTATCTGCGGTTAAGAAAGAAGATGTTGATTAAAAACTGATATGAAATTAGGGAAGAATCTGTCAGGTTCTTCCTTTTTTTGTATTTATGGGAGATAGAGTAATATTTGCTTATTAAGATTTTACAATGTTTTTACATGATGATGATTGCATGAAATATAGGATTTTTTACACTGTAGATGATACAAATATATCATGTAAAGAAGGGAATGCACTCTATGAAAAAAATTTTATGTATTGGACACGAATATTCTGCTTCAAAGTTCAAATCCGAAATGTGCACAGATCACATTTACGGAAAGAGAATCGGTACGAAGTGTACTGGCAACAGAAGCATTGGTACGATTGAATTAGAAAACAGGAGATGAATTTTTTGACATTTGATGAGATAAAGAAGAATGAAGAAGTGAATGCATTTATTGAAAAGGGAAATTATAACTTAGGACTTTTGGGTTATACAGAACATTCACAGGCACATTGTATGATCGTGGCACAGACAGCTGCCATGATTCTTGATAAGTTTGGATATTCCAAGCATGATATGGAATTAGCCAGAGTTGCAGGATATATGCATGATATTGGAAATGCGATTAACCGGATACATCATGCGGAATATGGTGGGTTACTTGCCAATGAGATATTAAAGGAAACCGACTTAAATGTAAAAGACAGAATCACTATTGTATCCGCCATATCAAATCATGATGAATCGACAGGTGGAGCGGTCGATCCTGTATCAGCAGCACTTATTATTGCGGATAAGACGGATGTAAGACGGGACAGGGTGAGGGACGAAAAAGGAAAGGCAGCATTTGATATTCATGACAGGGTGAATTATGCGGTAAAGGCCCATAAGTTAAAGATTAATGTGGATAAGAAGACGATATCGCTTAATCTTCAGATTGATCCTAAGATATGCTCTATGTATGAATATTTTGAGATTTTTCTTGATCGGATGATGATGTGCAGAGGGGTAGCGGATATGCTTGGCGCGACCTTTAAGCTGATGGCAAATGGGTCGAAGGTACTTTAGGGGATAATAATTACATGGACAAAAAGAAATAATACACTTAAAACCACTTAAAAAAACAATTGTAAAAATTTACGATTGATTTTTTGCGCGTTTATGCATATACGAATACTTTTTTGAATTAATTTTATATAAGATTACAGGTTGACACTTGCTGTCAACCTTGGATAAAATTCATATTGTTGAAAGTGCTTATCAATAAATTACAGATCGGGAAGGATACAATAATATGAATGGATTAAAATTTATGCGAACCAGATGTAACATATCATTAAGTGAATTAGCAGATGTATTAGGAATAAGCCGTCAGCAAGTCAGTGCTTGGGAAAATGGAATAAAACCAATTTCTGAAAAAAGATTAAGTCAATTATCAGAGTATTTTGGTATTGATGAAAAGTTCTTTTTAGAAATATCAGAGGATGATAGTGCATTTCTTCTTTCAAAAGGATTATACCTAAGACAGGATTGCAATAAAGAGGCATATTGTTTCATAAAGCAGGGCGAGGTGGAAGAAGATGCTAAATATAGACCGTTTTCATATCCTGATTTTGAGGAGTCTTTAGATGAGCAAATGATCAAGGCAAAGAAAAGGAAACAAGAGTCGCTTCAAAAGATAGAAGAAGCGATTGGATATTTTGGAATACCTACAAAGATTATTGATGAAGTGTGTTCAATAAACCGAGGATGTATGGTATATGACGCCGTAACAGAATATCTTAGAAAAATGTCAAATGAAACGATAGCAATGCGGATGATATATTTTGATATGCTTAAAAATGTACTTAATTCTTTGTTAATAGCAAATGGATTAATGACAAAAGAGAAACTTGAAGAAGAATTTGAACCTGTAAAAGGAAATAAACTGTATGATGATAGTGATTGGGTTTGTGAACTTGCCCAATTGTTTAAAGGTAAGTATGAAGAAAAAAGAAAATTAGTTGAAAAATAGTTCGGTGTGATTACAATCCATATCGTATAAATGATTAGATTTATTACCGATATTATGATATATTTATAATGATAGATTTGTGGCTGAAAAAGTATTCGCATGAAGAATGTGAGGTAAGTTATGCTTGAGAATAAATTGGGTATTACAGATTCGACGGAATTAGCGAGAACAGAGGAGAAAATAAGTAAGCAAAAAGCACTTGAAATGCTTGAGGGTGTTTTTTTTGAAATGTTAGAACCGGGCACTTATAAAAGCCTTGCGATGATTCATCAATATCTTTTTGGTGAGATTTATGATTTTGCCGGTAAACTGCGCAAGGTCAATATTTCAAAAGGTAATTTTCGATTTGTTCCGCTGATGTATTTGGAAGCGGCACTGGATAGCATAGATAAAATGCCGCAATCAACCTTTGATGAAATTGTCGAAAAATATGTGGAAATGAATGTGGCTCATCCGTTTCGAGAAGGAAATGGGAGAAGCGCGAGGATATGGCTTGATCTTATACTGAAAAAGGAGATTGGCTATGTGATTGATTGGAGTAAGGTAGATAAAGAGGATTATTTGCTTGCTATGGAAAGAAGTCCTATTAAAGATACCGAAATTAAATTTCTTCTGAAAAATGCCCTTACGGACAACATAAATGATCGAGAAATCTATATGAAGGGTATTGATCATAGTTATTACTATGAGGGCTATTATGTCTTTAAGACGGAAGACTTGATGGACAAAAAGGAGTAATCTGATTTAGTGTTAGAAATGAACTACTAATGGTGCTTGATGAATTTGGCATACAATATCACTTTAATGGAGAACAGAACTATTGTGCCAAGTACATTGAATATATGTATTGATGGAGTGTTATCGGAGGCTCTTATGATATCGACAAACAGTTTTGTGGAGTATTAAATGGGTCAGTGTGCACATCAAAAATCTATCCCTGAGTTATGTGCTGGTTGCCGAGGGGATTGTAACAGAACAAATCGAAAGCTCGATAAGAATTAGTTAGGCCTGATACTGATAAGGAAGAGGTGCTTCATAATTTCAAGGCACTATTGGAAATTGCAAAGCAAATAAAGGGTTAGGGAAGAAGAGGCAATATGGATCATAAATTGCATCTGGACTTAGTATATGAGAATAATTTGGATACAGACAAGTTTGCTCGTATGTTTAATAATAAAGCACAAAGCTATAAATTTTACTGGTTTGAAGCAATATTAAACCTAACGAAGACATCGGAAGAAGATCTTTCATTTGAGGATGTAATAGATGAGATGATCTGTGAAGCTTGGCATACAGTGACGCACTATCATCTTCGACTGGGTCCGACAGTTAATGGAAATGCAGAAAATTTTTTAGAACATGCCATTAACACATTAAACAATACTGTGCCAGATTTATCTCAGAATCCGTCAAAAGAAGAATTAAAACAAGCTATAAGAGAATGTGAAAAGGAATTAAAAAGAGATAAAACTAGATTAACAGATTATGTTCCATATAAACTTTTATATCCATTTTTTGATGTTGAAGGAATGGAAGAGGGACTGTCGTATATTAAGAACGATAAACACAGTAGACTCATTGCATACATGGCAAAGTTATCTGGAAATGAGAATCTTTTCTATACCATTTTAGATGGTGTTGGATTACACAAGAAAATTCGTATGAATCTTTATTGGAGAAAGTTTTTGCTGCAAAATTTCTCGGTTATTCAGAGCTGGGTACAGTATAACAAAGCACAATTTCTACAGGATCGTAATCCGGGAGTTCCAGGAATAATCTACAAGATTTGCCCAGAAAATGAGGAAATTAGAAAGCTTGATCAAGCTCGTGATTTGTGGAAAGCAGTTGCGGAATTTACAGGACATCCAATAAAGGAAATATATACAGGTCGTGATATTCCAATAGAAACATTGTCCATAGATCATTTTGTTCCAAGGTCTTATATTTCGAATGATGAGTTGTGGAATCTAATCCCTATGCGCCGTTCACTGAATTCAAGTAAGAATAATAAATTACCTTCTTGGAATGAGTTTTTTTGGCCGTTTGCAAGATATCAATTTTATTTGTATGGGTTGATTTTCCCTGAAGACGCATCAAGAAAATCTCAAAATTTGATTAGTAAATTTGAAAGGTGTAGAAAAAACAATATTAATGCAATTTGGGCCTCAGAGAATTTATATATTCCAGGAAATTCGGATGTACAATTTGTTAACATTTTAAGTCACAATCTAAAACCAATATACGAGTCTGCACAGTTGCAAGGATATGATACATGGAAGATAAATATAGATCAGATATAGATAGAACAATTGAATATTATGAGAAAAATGCTGAGGAATTTGTAACTTCAACTATTCATGCGGACGTTAGCGGATTGTACAAGCATTTTGAAAAGTACATATCGCCGGGATGCAGAATTTTGGATTTAGGTTGTGGAAGCGGAAGAGATAGTGAATATTTTGCGAAAAAAGGTTATGATGTTGTTGCAGCAGATCCATCGCCAGTAATGTGTGATCAAACTCGCAGGACAGCGAATGTACCCACAATTCTGTTAAAAGCTGAGAAAATTGCATTTGAAGAAGAGTTTGATGCAATTTGGGCATGTGCATCATTGCTCCATGTGCATAAAGAAGCAATGGTTGAGACAATTTACCGTTTGGCTAGAGCACTCAAGCATGATGGGATTTTATATGCTTCATGGAAGTATGGTGATGGCGAACATTATGATGATGGAAGATTTTTTTCTGATTACAAACAGGAATCTATGAAGTCGTTGTTGTTGAAGGTTCGTGAAGTAAGCGAGGAATGTTTTCAAAAGACTTTTATATTCAAATAATGAATTATTATACAGAATACAAAGAACAGTACGATAAGAAAAATTTAATCGGTATTAGACTATGTGAATGTGATGATGACACAAGCCTATGATGCAATAGCCAGACTGAATGGCAAACTTGCAGAAGCGGACAAAGCGTTAAAGAAATCATCACAGACGATCCCGGTATGGAAAAAATATCTGCTTACCATAGAGGAAGCAGCATCTTATTTTGGCATAGGTGAGAAGAGGCTAAGACAGCTTGCAGCAGAAAATGCCGGAGCGGAATATATTATGGAGATTGGAACTCAGATTAGAATAAAAAGACCTGAGTTTGAAACATATTTAAGCACAGCGTATGTAGTATGACAACAGAAAATATAATGACACAAACGGCAAATGTCGTGACACTAAGGACCTCCTATGGTAGAATTACAATCACGGGATGGTCCTTTCTTATTTACTTGGAAAATAGAAAGGAGACCGAATATGAGCGAAAAGAGAAGAGATAACAGAGGACGTATTTTACACACAGGAGAGGTTCAGCTTTCCACCGGACAGTACAGATATAAGTATGTAGATAATTATGGGGATGAGCGTTATTGTTACAGTTGGCGACTTGACCATAATGACAGAATGCCGGTGGGAAAGAAACATACAGAATCTCTCAGAGAAATGGAAAAGAAAATCGAAGCAGATCAGTTTGATCACATTGTTGTAAACGGAGGCAAACTTAATGTGCTTGAACTTGTAGAAAAGTATATTTCGGTAAAGAACGGAGTAAGACCTACTACAATGGCTGGATATGGAACAGTAATTAATCTTCTTAAGAAGGATCCGTTTGGCAGAAAGAGAATTGATACTGTGAAAATCTCAGATGCAAAGGCATGGCTTATTAAGCTTCAGCAGAAGGATGGAAAGAGTTACAGCTCCATTCATACAATTCGTGGAGTGCTTCGACCTGCATTTCAGTTAGCAGTTGACGATGATTTGATTCGCAAAAATCCATTTGGATTTCAGCTTGTTGATGTGGTTATCAATGACAGCATCAAAAGAGAAGCCATCAGCAGAGAGGAAGAACGAAAGTTTATGAAGTTTATAAAAGAAGATGCACATTACTGTCGATATTATGACGGAATGTATATTCTTTTTAAGACGGGACTTCGAATCTCTGAGTTTTGCGGTTTAACTTTGTCAGACATTGATTTCAAGAATCACAGAATTAATGTAGATCATCAGCTGCAGAAAAAGGGGAAGCGTGGATACTATATTGAGGAAACCAAGACTGACAGCGGAACAAGAGTATTGCCGATGTCAGCGGATGTAGAGGAATGCTTTAAGCGTATTATTGAGAATCGTAATCCTCCGAAGATTGAGCCGATGGTGGATGGCAGAAGTGGTTTCATATTTTTTGATAAGGATGGAAGCATTTCTTATTCGCTTCATTGGGAGCATTATTTCAAGCATGCTCTTGATAAATACAATGGCATCTATAAGGTGCAGCTTCCGACCATTACTCCGCATGTATGCCGTCATACCTATTGTACAAACATGGCTAAGTCCGGAATGAATCCTAAGGCTTTACAGTACCTTATGGGGCACTCTGATATAAGTGTGACACTTAATGTTTATACCCATGTTAAGTTCGAGGATGCCAAGGCTGAGATTGAAAGAATTGCAAATGTCTAATCCATTTACCGTGTAAAATACCGAGGTGTAAAGGCGATATTTTTACACCTTATTTTACACCTTTTGCTTACAAAACTATGCCATGTTATACCAATATATGCCAAGTTAGCAGAGTATAAAAATGGCTGAAACACTTGAAAATAAAGGAAAAAGCGTATGATTAGAGTCTTATTCATCTGCCACGGCAACATCTGCCGTTCCCCCATGGCAGAATTTTTACTAAAAGATATAGTAACCAAACGCGGCATCGCAAACCAATTCTACATCGCATCTGCGGCAACGAGTACGGAAGAGATCTGGGGCGATGTTGGCAATCCGGTGCATCCGGGAACTAAGAAGAAGTTAGCGGAGCACGGCATTTCCTGTGAAGGAAAACGTGCCGTGCAGATTACCAAAGCGGATTATGCAAAGTATGATTATCTGATCTGCATGGATTCTATGAATCTGCGGAATGTAGCGAGAATTTGTGGCAGAGATAAAGATGAGAAGATCTATCGGCTGTTAGATTTTACGGATGATAAGAGAGATGTAGCAGATCCATGGTATACAGGCAATTTTGACAAAACGTATGAAGACATCATGAAAGGTCTGGATGGCTTTTTAGAATACTTATCCCTTGATTAAAATGTGAAGAATATTTAAAATATGGGCAATGCCGTCAAAATGTGCATAGTTTGACGAACTGATGTGAGGGTTGTGCTTTTTGTGTTTTTCGAGTACAATAATGCATATATGATTTGTTTGAATGGTAGAAAGAGCGGAGGTGAGATCTTATGATGAATGCAATTGGTATGAGTAATCGATATGCGATTCCGATTTCTAATGTCAACACAGTAACACCGGTGTATACTGATAATACGGTATTTAGTTCACGCAAGGTTTCGCCGGTGGAGTGTCAGACGTGTAAGAACCGGAGATATCAGGATGGTTCGGACGAGATGGTATCCTTTAAGACGCCGGGGAAGATTTCGCCGGAGGAATCTTATGCTAAGGTAATGTCACATGAGAAAGAGCATGTGGCTAATGCAATCGCTGAAGGAAATGAATCAAACAAAGAATTAGTGTCGACCACGGTTTCACTTAAGACCTCTATTTGTCCGGAATGTGGACGTGCGTATATTTCGGGAGGTACAACGACAACACTGATGAAGACATATGGTAAAGACCCGTATAGTCAGAATCAGAAAGCATTCGAGAAGGAAGCAGCTACGGGCAATCGGATTGATTATGTAGCCTGATTCATACCGTGCATAGCAGATATAATATATAGAGAACAGGAGTATAGAATGAGTTACGCAGATGATTTATTTATTAAAATGTGTACGGATATCATAGAGAATGGATATAGCACAGAAGGAGAGAAAGTAAGACCCAAATGGGAAGATGGCAGTTATGCATATACGATTAAACAGTTTGGTGTGGTGAACCGATATGATCTGTCAAAGGAATTTCCAGCACTTACCTTACGCAAGACTTATGTGAAGTCTGCAGTAGATGAGATGTTATGGATCTGGCAGAAGAAGTCGAACAATATTCATGATCTGAAAAGTCATGTCTGGGATGAATGGGCAGATGAGACGGGTTCTATTGGTAAGGCGTATGGCTATCAGATGGGTGTCAAACATCAATATGCAGAAGGAATGATGGATCAGGTGGATCGTGTAATCTATGATCTGAAGAACAATCCTTACAGCAGAAGGATTATGACGAATATTTATGTGCATGCAGATCTGCATGAGATGAATCTATACCCATGTGCATATAGTATGACATTTAATGTAACGAAGAAACCGGGGCATGATAAGCTGACATTGAATGCAATACTGAATCAGCGGTCGCAGGATATTCTGGCTGCGAACAACTGGAATGTGGTACAGTATGCGGTACTTGTGTACATGCTGGCACAGGTATGTGATATGGAACCGGGCGAGCTTGTACATGTGATTGCGGATGCGCATATTTATGACAGGCATATCGATATTGTAAAGGAACTGATCAAGAGACCGACGTATCCGGCACCAAAGTTTCATTTGAACCCGGAAATTAAAGATTTTTATCAGTTTACAACCGATGATATTGTGATTGAGGATTATCAGGCGGGAGAGCAGATCAAGAATATTCCAATCGCGGTGTAGAGGTTCCATACACAGATCGATGAGAGTAGGAATGAATATAGTTTGTTGATCGAGAATTACGGATATATAGAATGGGATTAAGTTAGGAGAGATAACATGCAGTTAATCGTAGCGGTAGATGAGAATTGGGCAATTGGTAACGGCAATAAGTTGTTGGTGCGAATTCCGGAAGACCAGAAGTTCTTCCGTCAGACAACAATGGGAAATGTTGTGGTGTTAGGACGAAAGACATTGGATGAATTTCCGAACGGACTTCCATTAAAAGGACGAAAGAATATTATTTTGTCAAGAGATGAGAATTATCAGGTACAGGATGCTACGGTGGTACATTCCAAGGAAGAACTGTTACAGGAATTGCAACAATATGACAGTGATCAGGTGTTCATTATCGGTGGAGAAAGCATTTACCGGATGATGTATGAATATTGTGACACTGCACATGTGACAAAGATACAGTATGCATATCAGGCGGATAAATATTTCCCTGATTTAGACAAAGAACAGAATTGGAGTATTGTTGGAGAAAGTGACGAGCAGACATACTTTGATCTGGAATATTATTTTTACAAATACCACAATTCAAATCGCAAATCTCTTTTAGAAGAGTAATATTAAGAAGGAAAGACTTCGGGCAGAGAATGATTCTTGTCTGAAGTTTTTTGTATTTGTAACATTTGTACAAAATATCCTAGAAAAAACTACACAATTTATAAAAAATGCTTTGTTAATAGAATAAAGTGTGTTATAATCAATTCTAGATTTTAATATTTGGAGGATGTACATGATGGGTGAGATTATGTTAACAACTGGTAGTGGATTTGAGGGATATGAAGTAGTAGAATATTTGGGATTTGTCAATGGACAGATTGCACTTAGTTCTAATTTCTTTAAAGATTTATCTTCGAATCTTGCAGAGTGGACAATGCAGGAGAGTACAACTGTAACCAATAAGTTGGAAAGTGCAAGTGAGAATGCCGTCGAGAATTTAACACAGGTAGCAAAGAAAAAGGGAGCGAATGCGGTTATTGGTGTAGAATTGAACTATACCGGTTTTTCAAATAATACGATCGGTACGGTAGCTTCCGGAACGGCTGTTAAGATTCGCAAAAAAGAGCCGATTCATAAGATTACAGCATCTAAGATTTTTGTAAGCAATTATTATAACATGTTGATGCCAAGACCGGTTGAGGTAACACTGGCAGGCGAGGACAACATTGTTAAGATTTCTCCGTTGTTCTACAATTACAATCAGGATGAGATCAAGGCGGTGCGGTGTGACATTGAACTTACAAACTATTATGAAGAGAAATTACTTTTACAGGGAATTGATTTTGTATTTGAGAAGAACAATGTAACAAAGCTTCGTGCGGATTTTGTAGAATGTAAGCTTCCGATGAAAGATATTCCGTTGATCAAAGATGTCAAGGTATATGTTAAGAAATATGTAACGGCTAAGGGCGTATTTGCTCCGGATGCAGATCCTGTTGATGTAACTCTTTCTAAGAGAAGTTTAGAAGGTCTGAAGGATAAGAGAGGCAAAGATGCCGTTGAACGTTATAAGTCAGATGGAACAACCTGGTTATGTAACTGTGGTTACATCAATGCAGCAGGTGATGAGGAATGTGCAATCTGCGGAAGAAAAGAAGAGGACCTTCGTGTAAATGTCGGATTCAATTACGAAGAGATGTGTGACCGCATGAAGAGCTGTGAAGATGTTGCGGCAATGAAGGACATCTTGATGGAGTATATCAAAAAGGGTTCCATCGACGCAAAGTATCGTATGGAATTGCTTGAGATTATGGAGTCTGGACTTCAGTATGAGAAGACAAGAGGCGACATGAGAGGTACTGTATTAGATAAGGTATTGAAGGTATTTGAGAATTAGTGCATACATAGTATGGGGTGTATGAGATCATTTTGGAAGGTGGCTGGACATCAATTCGGTCACTTTCCTTGTGTTGGTGATTATCCGGCAATTCGGTCATGGAGAGAAAGAATAACGATAATGTAAATTCAAAGGGGAAAAGAAAGGCAGAGCAATGAAGACAGATACAGTTATTTTTGATTTGGATGGAACATTATTAAACACGTTGGAGGATTTGGCAGACAGTACCAATTACGCAATGCGGGCATTCGGACTAAAGGAACGCTCCATAAATGAGGTTCGAAACTTCGTGGGGAATGGTGTGGATGTTTTGATTGAACGGGCTGTGGAAGGAGCAATTCCCAAAGAGCAGGAGTTAGAATGTCTGGACGTATTCAAACAACATTACAGTAAGAATATGGATAATAAGACCAAACCGTACGATGGTATTATGGATGTAATAAAAGAATTGTTGAAACGGGGATATCACATTGCAATCGTATCAAACAAATTTGATGCAGCGGTAAAAGGGTTGAATGTTGATTATTTTGAGGGACTATTTCCGGTTGCAATCGGTGCATCTGATACAGTAGCCAAAAAACCGGCGCCGGATTCCGTGATCAAAGCCTTGCAGGAATTGCATAGTGACAAGGAAAGAGCTGTATATGTAGGGGATTCGGATGTAGATATTATGACGGCAAGGAATTCGGGATTACCATGTATCAGTGTAACGTGGGGGTTCCGCGATGAAGAGTTACAGCGGTCAATGGGTACGGATTATATCATACATAAACCGGAAGAATTGTTGGATGTATTAGACGGGAGGAACCGGGGAGAGTGTTAAACCGAATCGTAACGCTTTTGTATGAAAAAGGATATCGCCCATTTCGTGAACAGGATGGAAGTGTACTGATAAGAGATGCAGGTGATGTGATCTATGTTGTGGCACTTAGTACATTTCGACCGGATGTTACATCGCAGAGATATCAGGATGCAGATGCAAGGGTTGTGTTCAATGTGTCAGCTCAATATCATAAAACAGTGAAAATCCTGAATCTGGTGGCAGTGGAGAATGGGATGTTTGAAGAACCTGCCATGCAGTTTGTGGAGCAGTTAGATAATGTGTGGTTTGTTGCAAAAGACACAGGAAAAATTTATGTGTTTGAGAATCAGCCGCAGCAATTCGATGATTTATATACATACATAGAGCAGGGAATATACCGAAAAAGAACATCGAATACCACGTTTTCACCTACGCCTGTTAATTTAACAATTGTGGCATTGAATGTGTTATATTTTATCGCAATCGTTGTAATCAATGGCAGTTATAGTGCAATCTATGATTCAGATATTATGCTTCGTATGGGGGCACTCAATTATGAGTCTTTTATATCGGGAAAATGGTATGAGATTATTACATCATTGTTTATGCATTTTGGAATCGGGCATTTGTTTAATAATATGCTGTTGCTTGTCTATGCAGGCTGCCAGTTAGAGAAGATCATTGGAAAGATTCCGTATTTTATTCTTTATATTGCATCCGGTATTTGTGGGAATGTTGTATCATTGTGGTATTACCACAGTATCGGAGAATATGCGGTTAGCGCGGGTGCTTCCGGAGCGATTTTTGGCGTGATCGGAGCATTACTGGTTGTGTTATTCATAAATCGGACAAAAACGGCAGAAACAACACCGAAACGACTGCTCTTTTTGGCATTTATTACTATTTATTATGGAATGACTACGATCGGGGTTGATAATGCTGCACATATTGGCGGTTTTATTTGTGGAATAATTGGTGGTTTTTTATTGTCAAAGGTTTCGCAATATGGTAAACTAGAAGAAGTGAGCTAGTTTTGGAGAGGTGAAATTGTGAGTACGGGAATTAGTATATCTAGTATCAATCGAATAAAGGAATTGGCTGATGAGAAGAGATTTGCAGAAGCACTTGAGATATTGGATACCCAGAATCTGGATAAGTCGATCAATCCGCAGTTTTTGAGAATCAGCGGAGAGATCTTTCGTGAGAATAAGCGTTATTATGATAGCAGAAAATATCTTATAAAAGCGCATCAGATGTCACCGCAGGGAACCCGTATTATTTCGGAACTGATTCAGTTATATTTGGAACTGGGCTATTATACAAGAGCACAGAAGTATTATGAGGAATATATGTTTTATGTATCTCCGGAAGATGTGCAGAAAGATTATGTCGAATATATAATGAAGAAGGCACAGGGAGCAGATATCAAAGAGATTGCCTCCGTTTTGATTCCGATCCTGGAGACTATGCCGGAAGACCGGTGGAATTTTGAAGCGGTATTGCTTTATGACAAGATGAACCGCAAAGATAAGGCACTTGAGGAATGCCAGTATATATTAGAGCATTATAAGGATTCTATTTATGTAGAACCTGTTATACAATATATAGATGACCAATTGGATGTGGATACATATTTTATGCAGTATCCCAAAGAGGAACAGACAGAAGATACAGAACTGTTTGGAGATTTGATCGGGCAGGAGGATGCCATTTTAGAGGCGGATCATTTACGGATGTACCCACCGGAAGCAAGAATTATGGTGGAAGCCGATGACAAAGATGGAATAGATGCCAAGCCAGTCAAAGAAAAGAAGAAAAAGAAGAAATCCAACCGCAAAAAGGCAGCGAAAGAAGAAACGACAACCGTTCAGTCGGATAATGAAGATGCGACAGCCGTTGTTACAGAGACAGAGAAGGATACATCACAGCAACGCACGGATGGGCAGGCAACAGAAGCATCTGTGCCGGAAACAAAAGAGAAAGAGACACAATCTGAACAGACACCGGAACAGTCCGTTCAAGAACAGGAAAAGAGTTCAGAGGAACAACGGAAAGAAGAACGGGAGATTGCTTTAGACAAGATCTTATCGAAAAAGGTTGACAAAGATAAGATCCGGGAGACGGCGAAGCATGTTGCACAATCTGTAAAAGATATTAATACATCAAAAACGAAAGAACAGGTGAAGAATGTTGCAGGCTCGTTGAAAGATAATGTTGCGAAAGCAACAGAGACATTGAGTGAAGCTGTTGGTGCGAAGATATCCATTGATTCCGAATTGTTAGAACCAATGTCAGAAGAGTTTGTGGATGGAATTATTGAAGGTGTTTTAGAAGCACCGAAGAAGACGGTTGGAGAAGTTGTTGTAAATGAGGAATTGGATGCATTGATTCCGGATTCACTAGAGGCGATTTCCGAGCAGGAAGCGGCAGAATTAGAGGCGAAGAAAGAAGCCGAGGAACGTATGGAGTTAGAAGCATTGGAAACATCCATGCGTTTGGAAGAAGAGAAGAAAGAAGCCAGACTTCGGAAGAAGAAACAAAAGGCGGTTGCAGCAGAACAACAGGAGACAACAATTTCCGAACAGCAGACACAGGAGCCTTCTGTGGAACAGGAAATGGAAGAGGAAGAAGTGGTTGTACAATCCGGTGTAGTTGCAGAAAAGATCGCAACAGTATCTTTCGAAGAACTCAAGGCAAGATTCTTAGAAGAAATGCAGGAAGAAAAACCATTAGATTCATTAGGATTTATGTCGGTTGTTCAATCAGATGTAGACAGTGCGATGAAGGAAAATATTCCACAGGAAGCTGAGATTCTTCATCAGATGATTGACAATAAGGAGTTTTATTCAGGAGAGGATTCCAAAGAGTTTGAATCGTTGGAAAGTTATGAAGGGGATGATTTTGAAGTTGAAGATTATTCATTCGTTTCATTTGGTTCTTCGGATAAGACAGAAAAAGAAATGTCACTGGTTGAAGAGAATTATGACGTAGAAGACATTTTTGCGGAAGAACCGATCGTTGATTTTGATACGATCATTCCTCCGGTAGAGATGGATACTTGGGAGGATGTTTCAGAGGAGATACATACAGAACCGATTCCGTTGCAACAAGAGCCGGAAGTAGAAACACAACCGGAGATCCGGGAGAATTCAGAAACTAATCCGGCAGACGTGACGATGACAGAACCGGTAGTAGAAATGGAACAATCGGATGTGATAGCGCCGGAACCGGAGACGGAACAGGCGGTTGTAATGGCGACGGAAGAAGAACCTGAAGAAAGTAATGCGGAGCCGGAGAATCAGGTCATTGAGACAGCTGTATCTGATGAAATACCGGGAGAAGATATATCAGACGGGCAGATCGTACAGGAACTTGTTAATGACAGGCCAGATAGGGAACAGATTAGAATCCGAATTGTTTTAACAAAAGAGATGATTCAAGGTTTGTCGGTGCTGAAAGAAAGTAGATGTTAAGATATGGGGATTCAGTTAAAAGGTGGAAATAGCGGTAATAAGAACCGTACCAATAATATGAATAGCAACGCTTTCGGGTCGGGAGAGTTAGAAGAAACACCGCAGATGAAAGAACTTCGCATGAAACGGGAGGCGGAGGTTGCAGCTGCAAAAGAGGCGCTGGCAAAGAAACAGGAGGAACAGCGATTAAAAGCTTTGGCTTTTGAACAAAGAGATGCAGCGAAGAGACAAAGGGAAGAGGAAGAACAGATAAAGAAAGATCCCAAACTTGCAGCAGAGCGAGAAAAGAGACTTGCGGCAGCAAGGGCTGAGGAAGAACAGAGAGCTAGATTTAAAGCAGAAGAGAAAGCTAAGATTGAGGCAGAAAGGCGGGTGCAGGAAAAGAAAATGGATCAAACAGAGGCATTAATTGCAGCAATCAGAGCACAAGTGGAAAAAGAGAAAGCGGCGAAAGTGGCAGCAACACAAAAGGAAGAAGAAAAGAAGATGATGTCCGGACAATCATCATCAAATAATAATAGTGCAAAACCACATTTTCGTACTATATCGCCGGAAGAAATGGCCAAATTGGAAGAAAAGAAGCGGATGAAAGCCGCGGGTATTACTCCAACGGAAGAAAAGAAGACGGAGAAGGAAAAGCCAAAGGCTGCACCGACTGGTCTGGATGGTTTATCAGGCGGTATTTCCGGTGGACTGGGAGGTCTTGGAGGAGGCCCGAGCCTTTCAAATCCAAATGGAAATGGACCAAGTTTATCGAACCCGACAAAGGGTCAGGAGACATTGAGTAGTACTCATGGCGGTGGATTAGGAATTGATATTACGGCCATGGAGAAATCAAGTATTTCAATTGGTGCTGAGGAGAGTACGGTTGCACTTGATACAGAGAAGATCAATGCGGCTGTAGAAAAATCAAAAGAACCTTTAAAACAGGATACACCGGTAAAAGCACCGGAGCCGAATAATAATGTGAAAGTGACAAGACCTCATGCACCTATACCGGAACCTGTACAGGTGGTTGGAGGGGCAAGCACAATTATTGTTGATGACGGAAAGAGTAATTGGGGAGACTCAGGTGAGCAGGAAGAAGTAAGCTGGGTATCTTCCGGTGCGGAACCGCAACATGTTCAACCACAGAATGAAAATGCAAAGAAAGATATGTTTGTAGATGAAAACGGGGATGTTATCAGTGTCGTTCCTGTAAGACAAAGGCCAGTAGAGGAAAATGATGTTCAAAGTGCATATAATATTGACTTTGATGATGACGATGATGACATCATGAGTTTTTCAGCGTCTTCTGATTCGGCAGAAAAAGAAGAAGTTGCCCGTAAAGCAGAGGAAGAGAGAAAACGTGCAGAAGAAGAGGCCAGACATCAGGCTGCTGAAGCTGCACAGAAAGCGGAAGAAGAAGCGCGTCGTGCAGAGGAAGAGAAAAAACGTCAGGCTGCTGCAGAAGCAATGAAGAAAGCGGAAGAAGAGCAGAGACGGATTCGCGAGGCAGAGATAAAAGCACGCGAGATGGAAGAGGCACGGAAGAAAGCGGAAGAAGAAGCCAGACAGAAGGCAGAAGAGGAAGCAAAACGAAAAGCGGAGGAAGAAGCAAGAAGAAAGGCTGAGGAAGAAGCAAGAAGAAAGGCTGAGGAAGAAGCGAGACGTAAAGCAGAAGAGGAAGCGAGACGGAAAGCAGAAGAGGAAGCAAAACGTAAAGCAGAAGAGGAAGCAAAACGTAAAGCAGAAGAGGAAGCGAGACGGAAAGCGGAAGAGGAAGCAAAACGTAAAGCAGAAGAGGAAGCGAGACGGAAAGCGGAAGAGG
>OMCS01000152.1_pt1 | contig 37883 bp, 38 predicted proteins | sample 1674241 | NCBI WGS metagenome assembly OMCS01 (sample SAMEA103958153, study PRJEB25191) | human gut metagenome
ACCGGGCATTTTTCATTTACAGGAGGATTTTGAATGAACAATACCGCAACCAACACCGCCACTTGCCCGACTGTCAGAAAGCAGATCGGCAAGACAACCTATATCGTCCGTGTCCATTTCAGCCAGACCGCAAAAGAGACGATGGAGGACAAAATCAAGCGTCTGCTCCGTGAGGAAGTCCGCAAAATGTGACTTCTTTTTGAATTTGATGAAAAAGTCCTTGACTTTTCGTCTCTGGCAAGACCGCCAAGAGTATTTTGGTGTCCGCAGGCGTAAGGCTTGCAGCATTTAACCTCTCTCAGATCGCGGGCTTGACCTGCATAGACGAGATGGACCTCGCAGACCTCGGCGAAAAAAAGGTTGCGCTGTTCTGCTGCATCCCAGACTCCGACCCGTCCCTCAACTACCTTGTCGGTTTGCTCTATACTCAGGCATTCCAAACGCTTTACCAGCTTGCCGACCGCAAATATGGTGGGCGTTTACCCGTTCATGTCCACGCAGTCATGGACGAATGGGCGAACATCAGCCTGCCCGACGATTTTGAGAAACTGCTGTCTACCATGCGCTCAAGGGAAATAAGCGTGAGCATTATCGTGCAGAACATCGCCCAAATCAAGGCGCTGTACAAGGACGCTTGGGAGAGCATAATCGGCAACTGTGACAGCCTTTTGTATCTTGGCGGCAACGAGGCCAGTACCCATGAGTATCTGTCCAAGGCGTTGGGCAAGGAAACGCTGGCCACCAATACCTACGGCCAGAGCAAAGGACGCAGCGGCAGCTATTCTACCAACTGGCAGCAAGCCGGCCGAGAGTTGCTCCAGCCTGACGAAATACGTAAGCTGGACAACCGTTACGCCATCCTCCTGCTTCGAGGCGAAGCGCCAATGCTGGACGAGAAGTACGACCTCATGTCGCACCCCGGCATCCGGCTTACTCCTGACTGCGGCGCACCTGTCTATGACCATACCCTTGCACCCCGCGCCAAGGATGACGTGATACTCGACCCCAACAGGGCTGACGATTACGCCATCCTCGACGCCGACGATATCCTCTATTCCAACTATAAAAACGAAGGAGAATAACTATATGAATAAAAAGACAAAACGCCTGTTTGCGATCTACTGCGCACTGGTGCTGGTGTTCGCGTTTGCCGTGCCGGCCCTTGCGGACGGCGATCCCCTGCAGGTCATCAATAACCTGAGTACCTTTATCTTCTCCCTGATTCGAGCCATCGGCCTAATCCTCTTGGGCTTCGGTATTGTGCAGATCGGTTTGTCCCTCAAAAGCCACGACCCAAGTCAAAGGGCAAACGGATTTCTCACACTGGCAGGCGGCGTGATTATCATGTTTTCCAAGGAAATCCTCGACCTGATCACGGGTTAAATCCAGTATTGCTTTGCGGATGGCGGGCATAGACCTACCGTCCGTTGGAGGTGATTCGTGTGAGTGATAACTGGATTGTTGAAATACTGCAGAATGCGCTGACCACATGGAACAATAAACTGGCCGAGATATGGACACTGCTCTCCACCAGCCCGGAAGCATTCAAGGGCGGCGCTGTGTGGGGCGTTATTCAAAGCATTCACAGCGGGCTAAAGGCCATTGGATATGGCTTGCTCGTTTTATTCTTCGTCATTGGCGTGGTCAAGACCTGTGGCAGCTTTACGGAGATCAAGCGACCGGAGGTGGCGGTGAAAATGTTTGTCCGCTTTGCGCTGGCGGAAGCCGCCATCACCTACGGCATGGAGCTGCTCATGGCCGTATTGTCCATATGTCAGGGCGTGATATCCAAGATCATGACGTCCTCGGGGATCAGCGGGCAAAGCGCGTTGAGCCTGCCCGGAACCATGATAACCGTCATCGAAAGCGTGGGCTTCCTCGATTCCATCCCCCTGTGGATCGTGGCCCTGTTATCAAGTCTGCTCATCACGGTGCTGTCCTTCGTAGTGGTACTGACCGTGTACAGCCGGTTCTTCAAGCTCTATTTTCACGCTGCCATTGCGCCCGTAGCCCTTGCGAGCTTCGCGGGACAGCCCAGCCAAAGCATCGGCATATCGTTTCTCAAGAGTTATACCGGTGTGTGTCTTGAGGGAGCGATCATCGTATTGGCGTGCGTGATCTTCTCAGTATTCGCAACCAGCGCGCCTGCCGTGTCCGGCACGACCGCCGTCAATATGGTTTGGTCGTACATTGGTGAACTCGTGTTCAACCTGCTGGTGCTGGTGGGCGCGGTACGCCTTGCGGACACCACGGTAAAACAGATGCTGGGACTGTAAGGAGGTAATTTATTTGGAAGTCAAGATAAACAAAGAAATCAGGGACTATCAGGAAAGCATGTTTTTCGGATTGTCTTTGAGGCAATGCATATTTTCCCTGCTGGCGGTAGGAACCGCTGTGGGAATCTATTTCGGCTTACAGGATGTGGTCGGCGGCATGGACGTGGGCTGGATCTGCATCCTCGGCGCCGCACCCTTCGCCGCATGCGGTTTCGTACGCTATCACGGGCTGACGGCGGAGCAGTTCGTAGTGGTGTGGTTCAGAAGCGAGTTCCTCATGCCGGAGCAGCTCGTTTGCATACCTGAAAACACCTATGCCAACGCCATCCTGCCCGCCCTCGCAGCGGAGCAGGCCGACAACATCAAAGTGTGTCGGAAGCAATGGAAGCGCAATAAAAACTACTACACGGAGGAAAACGTCATATGATAAAGACCCTGGATAAAACGCTGAAGCAGGATAAAGAACCCTTCGTCATTCCCAAGTCCGTACAGAACACCATTCCCGTCCGCCGCATCTGGCCGGACGGGCTTTTTCTTTGTGGAAACAAATTTAGCAAGTGCTGGCGCTTTGAGGACGTCAACTACGCCATAGCCAGCAAAGACGACAAGACCGAGATGTTTCTCGATTACAGCGAGTTGTTGAACGCGCTGGATTCCGGCGCCACCGCCAAAATCACCATCAACAACCGCCGTATTAACCGGGACGATTTTGAAAAGAGTATCCTGCTCCGTACCATGGGCGATGGGCTGGACGATCTGCGTCGGGAATACAACGACATGCTGCTCGACAAGATCACCGGCTCCAACAACAGCATCGTGCAGGAGCGGTATATTACCGTCAGCGTATACAAAAAGACCGTCGAAGAAGCCCGCGCCTACTTCGCCCGTGTGGGGACCGACCTCACGACTCACTTCGGCAAGCTCTCTTCCATCTGCACGGAACTGAACGCAGAGGAACGGCTCCGCATTTTCCACGACTTCTTTCGCGCCGGGGAGGAAGGCAACTTCTGCTTCGATATGAAGTCCTCCGCTAAGAAGGGTCACGGATTCAAGGAGAGCATCTGCCCAGACAGTCTGGACTTCCGCACCAACCACTTCGCAATGGGCGGCAAGTTCGGCAGGGTACTGTATCTTCGTGAGTACGCCAGCTATATCAAGGACTCCATGATATCAGAACTGTGCGAACTGAACCGCAACCTCATGCTCTCCATCGACATTATCCCCATCCCCACGGATGAGGCTGTGCGGGAGATGCAGAATAAGCTCCTGGGTATCGAAACCAACGTGTCCAACTGGCAGCGTAAGCAGAACGCCGCGAACAATTTCAGCGCCGTGATACCGTATGATATGGAACTGCAGCGCAAGGAAACCAAGGAGTTCTTGGACGACCTCACCACCCGCGACCAGCGCATGATGTTCGTGGTGGTGACGCTTGCGCATACGGCGGATACGCTGGAGCAGCTCAACACCGACACGGAAGCACTGCTTTCTGTTGGGCGCAAGCATCTTTGCCAGATGTCCACGCTTTCCTTTCAGCAGATGGACGCTCTCAATACAGCACTTCCCTATGGTGTGCGCAAGATCAACGCCTTACGGACGCTGACCACGGAGTCCACCGCCGTTCTCATGCCCTTCAAGGCACAGGAGATACGGCACGATCACGGCGTGTATTTCGGGCTCAACGCCATATCCAAGAATCTGCTATTCATAGACCGCAAGCAGCTTCTGAACGGCAACGGCTTCGTGCTTGGCGTGTCCGGCTCCGGTAAGTCCTTCACGGCTAAGCGGGAAATGCTCAACCTCGCAATGGCGACCGGCGACGATATCATCGTCATAGACCCTGAAGCGGAATATAAGCTGCTGATTGAAGCTATTGGCGGCGAGGTCATCCGCATTGCGGCCACCAGCGCCAACCACATCAACGCGATGGACATGACGGAGGGGTATGGCGACGGCGAGAACCCTGTCATACTGAAGTCCGAGTTTATCCTGTCCCTCTGCGAACAGCTTGTAGGCAGCGGGAAACTTACGGCCAAGGAAAAGAGTCTGATCGACCGCTGTACCGCCAATGTGTACCGCAAGTACCTCTCCAGCAACTACGCGGAAACGCCTCCTACATTGCAGGATTTCCATGCAGAGCTGCTCCGACAGGATGAGCCGGAGGCGCACGACGTGGCGTTGGCAATAGAACTTTTTACCAACGGCAGTTTGAACACATTTGCTCAGCACACCAACATGGACCCCAACAGCCGTATCGTGTGTTACGATATCCGCGACCTCGGCAAGCAGCTTTTGCCCATTGGCATGCTGGTGGTACTGGACAGCATATTTAACCGTGTAGTGGCAAACCGTATGAAGGGCAGAAATACCTGGATAATCATCGACGAGATATACCTGCTTTTCCAGCATGAGTATTCTGCGAACTTCCTGTTTACGCTTTGGAAGCGTGTCCGCAAGTACGGCGCCTGCGCGACCGGCTTGACGCAGAACGTGGACGATCTGCTCCAAAGTCATACGGCGCGTACCATGCTTGCAAACAGCGAGTTCCTCGTCATGCTCAATCAGGCGGCGACTGACAGGCTGGAGCTTGCTAAGCTCCTGAACATCTCCGAGAACCAGCTCTCCTATATCACCAACGTGCCGAGCGGTCACGGGCTTTTGAAGTGTGGCGGGAGCATCGTGCCTTTCGAGGACAGGTTTCCGAGCAATACGAAGATATATAAACTTCTCACAACGCGCCCGTCCGAAATGGAAGGGTAAAACGTATAAAGCAAAGGCCGGACGCAGTACAACGTCCGGCCTTAAACTCTACTTGCATACGATCAATTGTAGCTTTCACAGCACTCATCGTCATTTACATATTTTTGTTTGACCACGCAAAATAGCCTATCGTATTCGCCATCCCTCTCTGCAGGTTCGCTCATGGATGCGGTGCAGCTCAGGCAATCTTTATATTCTCCCATTTATAGCCCTCCTATTGTAAGGTTAAACTGTTTCCCGCAATTTGGGGATATTCAGTCTCGTCATACGTCAAGTGCCTACCCATCAGCACAATTGGCTTATTAACGTCCGAATAGCTGGAATCGAACATCTGCACATCGAGGTGATACCACTTACCGTCCAATTTTACCAAGTTCCATTGATGGTTTGGGTTGATGGGGTCGTCCTTTGCGGCATGAACGTACCGTGATTCAATGCCCACAGCGTTGACCAGCGCCACCATACCACGGGCATACCCACTGCATTGCGCTTCGCCATATACCAGCAGCCCCCATGCGGTGTTTACACGGTTCTTCGACCAATCGGGTGCATACGAGCAATGGTCATAAACATAGTTCACCAGCGCAATGATCTTTTCTCTGTCCGTCATGCCATCCGAAATGCAGGCGGATACGATTTCGCCCACTTTCGCTTTACCTCTTTCAACTCCCGTGTGGATAGGTAAGGGCCGTACACCGAACCTTTCTTATAATCGCCCTTGATATCCTGTGGCGGATCAGTAGACTTCGTTGTCGGTTGTGGCGTTATCGTAGGAACGGGAGTTATGATTGGCACGGCGGGCGCGTCAGGCGTTTCGACGGGCACAGGCGAATGAGCAGGGATGGTCACTACCACAGTAGCCGGAGCGTCATACGTCACAACCATCGGCGACGGCAGGTTCTCGCCGTCCTCAACCTCGACCTCCGCAAACGCCGTAGCGCTCAAACCGAGCAGTACCACACCGAGCAGTAGGGATAGATAGCGTTTTGCTTTCATTTTCATTACCTCCATTCGTTTTCTCACAGTCAGCGGCCGCCAAGCGCCAGCCGCACAAGGAACAGGAATACGCCGATAAACAGCATTACAGAGAACTTCAAGACCGTGAATACGATCATATCAATAGTACGCATACAGCACACCTCCTTTGAGTTTGTGTGATGTTACCATACGTTTCAGGCTTTGTGTCGGCGTGTTCGTAAAAAGCCGGTTCTTTTGATCTCTCTTTGAAAGGAGTCCAATTCCATGAAAACCATAAAAGAAAAACCAGCGGTGGGTAAACCCTGGACGCTGGATAAGAATGTGCGCATGCCGCCCGCCGCCATGCGCAAAGCCATAGAGCGCGCCCGCGACAGAGCACAGGAGCAGACGGAGCAGCAGAATCAGTCCTCCTCAAATTATGCCATAGACCGTGCTGAGGAAATGACGACCGATGCCGTTCGCATGGTGGGCGATGGCGCAAAGGATATCCTCCGCCCCAAGGATCGTAGCTTCGATACCGAGCGTTATACGCAGGAGTCTGTCGGCAAACATACCCAGCAGCAGAGCGCTAGCCGCCAGTGTGCAAGCAGGCGTAGGACGTCGCAGTATTCAGAGCGCGCCTCTGCGGAACGGTCTGCATCGGAAGCGTCTCAGAGAGCAGCACGGCAATCAGCAGCAAAGCAGGCGCAACAAACGGCGAGCGAGACGCAGAGAGCTGCGATCAAAACAGCAGACCGAGCCGTGAAAGCATCTAAGCAGGCAACAAAGGCAGCCGCTAAAGCGGCGGAAAAGACCGCCAATGCAATCAAGACGGCGGAAAAAGCGTCTGTCAAAACCGCGCAGGCCGCAGGGAAAGCGACGGCAAAAGGCACACAGGCTGCGGCACAGCGCGCACAAGCGGCAGCTCGCGCAGCGGCACAAGCCGCCCGTGTCGCCGCAAGGGTGATGGTCACCGTTGCAAAGGCTGTGGCAAAGGCGGCGGCAGCTATGGCGAAAGCGGCAGCAGCGGCTGCAAAGGCGCTTGTTGCATGGATCGCGGCGGGTGGCTGGATAGTCGTACTCATCATTATTGCCGTTGGCGCTGTCGCCGCTATCCTCTGTTCGGCATTTGGCGTGTTCTTCTCAGATGAGGCCGATCCCGGCAAGCTCAAGACTGCCATCGTGGAGATCAACACGGATTTCAGCAATGACCTGCAAGCCCGGATCGACAGCCTGTCAACAGGTGGATATGACGCTGTGAATGTGATATACGAGGGCGACTTTGACGGCGACAGCTTCATGGTCAACAACTGGACGGACGTGCTGGGCGTGTATGCGGTCAAGACTACGACAGATGAAGCAGCAGGCGATGAGGTGCTGACGGTCACGCCGGAGAAACAGCAAGTCCTTGCAAGCACCTTTCTCGATATGAATACCGTGAATATACGCACCGAGGTGGAAACCAACACAACTACCATCATCGTAGATGGCGAAGAAGTAGAAGAAACCACCACAACCCTGAATATCTTCATCGACATTCAGAGCATGACTTACCTCGAAGGAGCGGGGTTGTACGTATTCGATGAGGGTCAGATGAAAATTCTGGAGGAGCTGATGTCTCCGCAATACTATTCTTTCTTTGCGGAGCTCATTGACGTGGATATCTATGGCGGCTTGACCGCAGCCGACTTCGCTACGTTGGTCAACGATCTGCCTACAGGCACCAAGGGCGGCGCAATTGCACAGGCGGCGATTTCAAAGGTAGGCACGCCGTATTCCGTGATGGATTGCAGCGACCTATCCCAATACGCCTATGCGCAGGCGGGGGTATCCATCCCCGGCACTTCTGTCACGCAGGCGCAGTATTGTTATAACAACGGCTACACCATAGCCGCATCCTCTCTCCAGCCCGGTGATTTGATTTTCTGGAGCAAGACTGTGTGCCGCTGCGGACGCTGGAACGAGGTGCATCATGTGGGTGTGTACATAGGTAATGGAAGAATTGTTGATGCCAGCTCATCCAAAGGTCGCGTTGTGCTTCGGGACCTATGGAGCAGTACCAACTGGCAAATCGTTATGTATGCAAGGCCACATGTGTAAGGAGCGAAAAACATGAAGAAACAAACCATTATAAGGGCGACGCTTATTGCCGCCCCTGCTGTTGCTGTCATGATACTGGCTTTACTATGCTTTGATGAGAATGGACAAACGCCAATCGTGGAAATTGAAGCGCCGGTACGGATTGTAGAAACAGCAATGCCCCCCGTGTCTGCATTGGGCGCAACGGCAGAACCCGCTGAAGATGCTCCCGCCGTAACAGCACAGCCTGAAGGAACCAACACTCCTCCTGTGACGAATCGTCTCGGTACACTAACGATCCGCGGACAAGACATATCTATTGCTAATAACGTGGACGAGGCCACGTTAGACAAATCCCCCGGCTGGATGCCGGACAGCGCCCTCCCCGGTGAAAGCGGTATGTGCGTGATATTGGGTCACCGCAATCGGAAACATCTGCGGCCGCTGGAAAAGATGAAGCAGGGCGGCATTATCTCTTTTGCCTACCCGGACGGGCGCACGGCGACCTATACCGTCACCGAAACTATTATCTACGAGAATACCGCCGACTGGCGCTTGCCTGCTGCCGAGGGGGATACACTGGTGCTTGTGACTTGCTGGCCGTTTAGGTATAGCGGGAACGCGCCGGGGAAGTATCAAATTATATGTATAAAGAATTAAGTTGATGGGGCAAAGCATATGTAGTTTTGCCCCATCATTTTCAGAGTATTAGCCTAGTTTTCTCCAAGTATTCATGCCAACAATACCATCGCTAGTAAGTCCTGCTGAAGTCTGAAACTGTTTGACCTTACTTTCAAGCGTAGAATCAAAAGTTGTTGAGGTCCCAAGCCCGGAATACCCTTTGGCCGTAAGCCTAGCGCGCAAGAACCGTACAGCATCATTGACATTGCCCTTTTTAACCTGCGGAAGAAGCGCATTCCAAGTTGTAGAACCGATAATGCCATCAGCCGTATAGCCCTTGGCTGTCTGGAACTGTTTGATTTTGGCATCGGTAACATTTCCTTGCTTGCCATCCGGTGTACCGCAGTTGTAGCCGAGATCATTCAAGCGGAACTGTGCTATCTTCATGAATGCGAATTTGGTGTCAGCATCGTTACCATAATCAATCGCAAGGATAAACGTTTCGCTGTTGTTATGGAAGTAATTCCCTTTTCCACTAGAGTTCAGATAACTTTTAACGTTTACCTTTACTTTTGTGCTATCCGCATTATAGCTGGGCCAGGCATCAGCAGATTTCCAAAAGTATCGCGCTCCAACTGTTGAAGATATAGACTGGTTCTGCACAAGCTTTGTGGCAAGGGAAAGTGCATTTGCCCAAAAGGAATCGTTGGTATTCGGCCTTTGCGCATTTTCATTAGGACCTTGAGCTACACTACAGGCCTTATATACTACCATAGCCCAAGTGTTAACGCCTCCGTGCCCAAAGTTATATCCATCAGGATTATCATACCTGTTTCTAAGCACCTGAGCAACAGCAGCCTGGCCCGACGTTGTTTTAGTATCTTCTGCGTAAATGACACGAGTGAGGAGGTCTTTCGTTTGAAGCTGAGAAAATGGATACACCCACTGACTATCTGAGAGTCCACTACCAATAGGAACTGACATTTTAATATTCTCCTTTACATCATTGTTTGTCCGGACAAGTAAAGAATAATATACTTATATCTACTTCGGTAGTGACGAACAGGTGTCAGTTCAGTGTCGTTTCCTGACCGAAAATATTCCACCCTCCGTTCCACATCACATAGCTATATGCGGTAAAGCCAGTGCGGTCGTAACCGTCCGGATAAATTCCGTGCAGTATGCGCAAATACCGCGCGTCCTCCGTTTCCATTATATCGACGCCTGCACAAAATTCATTAACGCCTGACGTCGTTACCGCGTTGACCGGATAATCAAAATCATCCGGTATGTGCAAATAACTTTTTGCGCTCCTGTCTATGAATGCCGACGAGGGGCCTCCAGCGAGGGTGAGCGTTTCCACAGCCTTGCCTGTAGTCGCATCTATGCTGAACACATGCACATCGCAATGCGCCGCATTGTCCATGATCGGGCATAAGATCAGCAGCAGCTCCTCCACGCCGTCACCGGTCAAATCACAAGCCATGGCGGTCACCTCCGTGCCCCACTCACAGCGGCATGCGACGCTGCCGTTTACGGAAACGACCGTGGCGCCCTGAATCGCTGCCCCCGTTACCGGATCATAGCCCTGTGCCGTGCCGTCATAGCTCAGGCTTAACGCGTATGGGCCTACGGGATCGCTTTGCACCACAGCATCCAAACTATCGAATACGGCGCTCCATTCTTGACAAGATGCAAGCGTTCCCGCCTTGATGTCAGAGGCTTGGAGCGGATCGGGCGTAGTTTCCGGCTTTACGGCAATATCTGCGCTGCCCGGCTCGTTGGCCGGGGTTTGTGCAACGGGCCGGACGGGAAACATGCCGCATGCCGCCAGGCATATCGGCATAACGATACAGCACATTAAGAGTATAGCTTTTTTCATTTCACGCACCTCCGTCATTTTTAAGTTTCTACATGGAATCATCGGGAGTAAATGTCCCGGAACCCCACAAATTCCGTATGGAATTCCTTGCCGTCTACCGTCACGCAATAAACCGGCTCCTCATTCCCCGTGCCTCCCGTTTCGCACAAAATGTATATCTCGCCGGGAGTTTTGGTTTGCAGCTTATCGCAAAACCGCGGCAGCAGGAAATAGATATACAGCGGCAATTCCGTTTCCGCATACAGTGCGTCGCCCTTGTAGATGCTAAGCCTTGCTTTGGTGCCATAATCGGAGGCCTCCACCGTGCCCTTGTCAGAGTCGCCCAATACCGTGCCTTGCTCCACATAGGCTCCGTAGCACATTCCGGAAAGGGTCAGCCGTTCAAGTGCTCCGTCGCCGTCCACGTCGAGCTGTGTTTCGTCCCATACGCGGTCCAATGTAACCGTCATGGTGATGCTTTCGATTGCGTCACCATCGGATTGATACCTTTCGCCAAAGCTAATTCTTGCGTCTCTGACATAGATCGTTTGCTTTCGTTTGTCAAGCGGATCGCCTACCTGCCGGCCGTCCGGCGTGGCATAGCCGGGCCTGACGATTTCGACTTTTCCAATCAGCTCTTGCCCATCCTGAGCGTACGCAACGATAAGAAGTCCTGCGCCGTCCGTGTAAAACAGTGTTTTTCCCGGAATCAGCCCTTCAAGGCCAAACAACGCCTGCTCGTCCTCCCGCAAGGGGTGCAGCAAATAGAGTTTTTTTGCGTCCCCCACCGTGTCGCCCGGCATAATCTGCGCAAGGGATACCTCCTCACGGTATGACGCATCAAGCAGCGCAAGTTGCGGAATATGCGCAATCAGCTTATCCAAACCTGTGTATAAGCCGTAAACGATGCTTTGCGCATAATCGATGAAACCCCGACGCGCCGCAATTTGCCGCCTTGTCCAAATATCGTTGTCGCCGGAGCGCAAAAGATCTTCGATCTCCGATTGCGTTTTCAGGATATATACCGTCTCATATACACGCTGTGCTCATTGGATACATCCACCCATTTTGAAGGGACGTTATCCGCATCGTAGCGAAGAAACAATGGGAAAAACGCGCCGTCGGCGTCATCCATACCCACATACGTCGTCAAATCCTCACCGCGCATATCCCTTTCACCGTAAAAAAAGGTGCGGCTGTACTCAATTCCGTCGAACACGCCGAGGGTGATTTCCACGCCGTCTCCCCGGTCCAGCACCTCGCCGAGCATACGCTTGCCGCGAGAGCTCACGCCCAGGCAAAACATCCCCTTGAAATCGCTTTCCATGTCCTTATAGCCGCCGTACCAGCATGGATAAACACCACTCTCATCGCTGCGCCTTTCGCCTGCGGGCAGGAGCGCAAGAATAAAATGGTGGTTCCATTCGTCGAACTCGCCGGGGCTTGCCGCGCCGATCAGGATATGTTCTTCCGGTACGTGTGCGCCGGAGTATGCGGGCCGCTTTGAAGGACGGCTTTTTGTGCTTTCCTGCGCCTGTATAAGTGAAAGCGCCGCCATACGATGTGCTGACATACGTTGAGCAAAAAGCGCCGGAGTATCGGCATATATTTCACGCATGGCCCTGATACTTGCTTTCGAATTCCTCGACTATGCCTTTTAATATGAGGGGCAGCCTGCTAAACGCTTCACGGCGGATAATGTAGGGCACACCGTATGCCGCCTCTGCCAACGCGCCGGTCATGGCGGCTATCGTGTCGCTGTCGCCGCCTATTGAGATTGCGCCGCGTATGGCGCTTTCAAAGTCGCCGCTTTCGAGGAATGCGATAATGGCCTCCGGCATGCTGCCGGGGCAGCTCACCTCAAAGCCGTAAACGGGGCGTATCTCATCAAGTGTGCGGTCGAGGTCATAGCCGAACTGCGAGCTTATATAATCCTTTATTTCGCTTTTGGTATGCCCTGTGCGGGCGAGGAAGCCCGCCGACGCGATGGCCTGCGCGCCCTTTATTCCGTCGGGGTGGTTATGCGTTACCTCCGAGCTGGCCTTTGCCGCCTGCAAAACCTCCTCGAGCGAATCGTATGCCCATATCACAGGCGATACGCGCATGGCGGAGCCGTTGCCCCAGCTGTTGTAGGGCTCGGCGGAATCGCCCTTCAGCCAGTCGATAAAATGCCCGCCGTAGCCGCAGTCGGGATACATACGGCCTATCGCCCGTATCGAGGTCAGATAGTCCTCGCGGGTGCCGCCGTTCAGTATGGCTCTTGCGACCGCGCAGGTCAGGACTGAATCATCTGTAAACCGGCTTTCCGGCTGAAACAGTGGAAAAGACTTTGTTTTTATATTGTGCCATTCATAGATCGAGCCTATGATATCTCCTGCAATTGCGCCTATCATTGTTTTGCTTCCCCTGTATTATTCTATATTTTACCTAATATTGCACCGAAACCAAACAAAAAGCTTTCCTTGGCGGCCTTTTTATAGCTGCGGCTTATCGGAACACGAAGGCCGCTTTGCAGTATGAATTCCGTGGGCAGCATCGCCGCAAGGCAGGCAGTGTTTACATAAAAGCTCTTGTGGCATTGACAATAGCACCGGCTGTCGAGCTGAGAAACTATGTCGGATGGAGGGGTGTTCGTCCAAAGCTCGCCGTCCAAAGTCACTATTCTCATGCGCCGCAGCACGCGCTCGAGATACTGGACCTGATCCCAAAGCAGCCGCCGGGATGCGCCGTCGGCGTTGATTATTATCTGCTGGCATGAGCAGGCGCGCCTTTTTTCCGCCGCTTTGTTCAGGGCGGTGCCGAGGCGGCTGTCCGTCTCGGTCTTGAGCACATAAAACACATGCTCCGCATCATAGGCGCGGGTTGCATATGAAATATATCCCGTGAGAAATATTATCTGACACTCGGGCACCGAGCGGTTCAGCCTCATGGCGAGCTCTATGCCGTCCATTTCATCCATTTGAATATCCAGCACAGCTACATCCGGCAAATAATGATCCTCACTTATGGAGTCCAGAAGGTTTTCCGCCCTGCTGAATTCCCGTATAAGGGAATTCTCAAATCCCGGCGTATTTCGTATGAGCGCAACCGTCCTTTTACGGTGCAGCTCATCATCGTCACATACAGCTATACTAAGCATTTCTTACCTCACCTCGCTTGTCTGCATAGTCAATACAGCACAAAAACGGCTATTCTTCAGCCCATAGGTAAAGGTTCCCCGGTATTGCTCCGCGAGCCGCTCCAGTATGCTCAGGCCTACGCCGCGGTTCAGACCGGGTATGCGCTCCTTTTTTGAGACGGGCTGCTCTGCAACGGAGTTTTCCATGCGCAGCGTACAGCAGCCGTTTTTGATGTCGGCCTGTATGCGTATATAACGCTTACCCTCGGGCAGGGCACGGCATGCGTCTTCCGCATTATCCAGCATATTGCCGAAGGCGATTATCATGTCCGCATTGGATATGCTTGTTTCAGCGGGCAGCCGCACGTCTGCTTCCGCGCTTATTCCGGCGGCCTTGAGCTTGCTCATGCGGGAATAAAGGAAAGCGTCCACTACGGGATTTTCACAGCTGCCCAAGCTGGAGTGAAAGGTGTGCCGGGGCAGTATTTCCTTGGCGTATTCCGCCGCATGCTTTGTGTCGCCGTTGTCCAGCAGCGCCTGTATGGTGTATAGGTGGTTTGCTATATCGTGCCGCATGCGGCGCATCGCTTCATATTGCTCCGTAAGGGCGGCGTAATGCTCCTTTTCCGCATCTACCTGCTTCAACAGCAGGGCATTGGAGGCCCTGAGCTCTGCCCGCTGGGTTATGCCCCTCATGGAATAGTACAGTCCCACGTCTGAAATTATGCAGAATAATATTATACAGAGCCGCACTGCTTCAGCATGATTGTAAAAGTTGGGCAGAGAACCCCATGTCACCATGGCAAGCTGCATGAAAGGGAAAAAGATATATGAAAGGATATCCTGCCAGGAAAAGCTTCTGAGTATGCGGTTGAGCAGCAGCGAGAATATCCACATGAGGAAGGCGTAAACGCAAATATATATTGCATACATACTGACCTGGGTCAGCGGAGGTATAAGGAACATTCCCTGAGTGGTCTGGGGATATACATTTGAGAAAAATGAAAAGCTGATGAACTCGCATATCCATTCGTTCATGAATATGGTGAAGGTGCATATGGCCAGCCTGGGCATTTTGTCCGTGAATAATATTCGGAATCCGATGAGATCTATTAAAAAACCGACTGTCTGCTTTGCCGCTATGTTTTGATCAGGCAGCAGGAGCAGACCGAAGAAGCTGAAAAGTACCACTGCGTAAGCGCCGATGAACGTGACTGCGCGCCCCCATCTCATCTTCAGGGTCAGCATACAGAATAGTGCCATTATGATACCGAGTATACAGTTGGAAGCATATACGATAGCTGAGTTCATGCAGCCTGCACTCCTGTAAAAACGAGATAATTCAACAAAGACGGATTAAATAAAAAATAACACATAAACATACGATTGTCAAACAAAACGACGCCGAAACACGCCTGTTTGTAAGAGCAATTATAGAGAAACACGCATTGATAAAAATCTCAATACCGAATTTCATGTCAATTATTACACTAAATTGACCGGTTATTACATAGATGAGGCAGCGCTGCAAGAATGCCTTAAAATAAAAGGGTAAGCTTCAGAGAGGGAAAATGTTTAATATGGTATACAGTGAAAAAAGCAAAAGGTATAACGGCCGGAAGGCACGAATAGCAATATTTGTGCTGATAATAATGTTAATGCTGTCCGGATGCATATGGGTCAAGCCGGAGGATTATTTTGCAAACCTCGTACAAAGTGCGGAGCAAGCAGAACAAAGAAACGACAAAACAAACGATGAAGAATATAGCGTTAAAATAAACGGTGGAGAATATAGCGTTGCCGTAAAAGACTTTGAAAATCGGTTTGAATACTGTGAGCGACTGCGGGCAGGCGTTGAACTTGAGGGGAATATGGCTCGTGGCAACATCGAATATACTTTCAAAATATCCGATATACTGGGCAAAAACTACGAATTTACAATCATTGATATCCCTGAGATGGTATATGAATGGGATCAGGAGGGCTTTAGTTACGTTGCGGCGGAGCGGGAGGTAATATGTGGGGCTAACGGCTGCAATGTAAACCCGACATGGTATAGATATGAAAGCAGCCCGGTTTATGCAACTATGATAGATGTTGATACCAGCGATGAGTCAAAAGAGTTGATTGTGTATTTCGTTGGTGAAGAGACAGACGCCTGGTACGAACTATACTCGGTCACCGATAGCGGTATAACGCATATTGGAAATACGGACATTGCAAATTATGAGAAGGACAGATATCTGTTGAATGAAATTACCGGTCGGGAGGATCCCTGGTACGATGCCCGTAATGCTTTTTGGAGGCTGCTATCGGATGGAAAGGGAAATCTCATATGGCAAGGAGACTTGTGTGAGGTAACTCGACCAAACATAGCATTTGCATACTACATAAAACAGGAAAACGTGCTTGATAAGCATACGGCCGATATGGAACGGTACATGAATATAAAGCTTGAGCTTGCGGATACGGTTCTGGATTTTAAACCTGATGCGGAGTACAAGGCGGGGATAGCAAGCAGCCAAGAATATTACGAGAGCGATACTGTTTGCAAAACGGTGCAGGGAAGAAGCTTCCTGCATTATTATCCGGTTAAAAAAGGTCAAACAATAAAACTGTTGTACGCGGATGAAGAACGGCAAACATTCTATGCGGACATTGACGGCGTGAAAGGCTACCTGTACAGCGGGAATTATTTCGGATAGCGGATAAGTAAATAAAACTATGATGCTGGCAGATAAAATACAGAGAAGGAGAACACAATGAGAGCGTTTATAAAAAGTGTCGGGATAGCGTTGCTGGCGGCGGTTTGCCTGAGCAGCAGCGGATGCATTGCCGCTCTTTATAATTATGACGTCGAAATCGAGAGCGCCGAAGCCGTTTCGGAGATAACGGCGCAGACGCCTGAGGCGGAGGCTGCACCGACGGACGGGAACGAGACGCCGGACACCGTTTATCAGGCTAAGCTGGATTCGCTTCCTAGAGACGACAGGGCGGGAAGAAAAGAAGTATTCAACGAGTGGGTAAAAGCAAAATATCCGGGACCGTATGAGATATACACTCCGACAGAGGATGAAAAATGGTTGTTTTACGACTTGAAATATTGGACTGCATGCGACTTCTGTGACGTGAACAGTTTGACAGATGAAGAGATGGCGAGTTCTGCTGTTGGATATTATGGATATGCAGACTGCTCAGATCAGAATTTTCAAGAATACGGATTCCGGTACGACGAGCTTGACGGGTATTATTCAAAGGTCGGCTTTGAGACCGTAAAGAGGCTGGTGGAAAGCCTGTACGGGCGCGGATATGCATCGAGCGACTATCCGCATTGGGGCAGCGAGGAAACAGAGCAGAATCAATATGTGTGCGAGGCAGGTGCCGATGCGCCGGAGGAAGACATATTTGTGGAGAGCGTATACGAAGTGGACGAGGGAGTTTACTATGTGATATTTGGTCAGGAGAAGCTGCCGGATGGAACGGAAAGCGATGTTACGGGAATGGTGATTCAAAGGAACAGCGAGTCGGCTTTCGGATATAACGTTATTGCCGCCAGAGGATACTGTTAAGAATAGCTTTATGGCAAGGAATTTGACAATTATTACATTAAAAGCGGCGATTATGCGGTTGGGGAAAAGGCCTGCGATTTTTGTGCTTTAATCACATAGAGTGAAAAATCATCTTAATTTTTGCGAGGTCGTCAGATGTCTTATAAGGAAGTATATGAAGAACTGTCATTGCTTGGCGAAGGGGGAATGGGTAAGGTATACCTCGTCCGGCACCGGCGGCTGGGCGTGCTGAGGGCGATGAAGGTGGTCCGAAAGGACGATGCGACCAAATTGCCCGCCGAGGTGGATATACTGAAAAACCTTGATCACCAGCGGCTGCCGCGGCTGCACGACATATATGAGGACGACCAAAATATACAGATCATTCAGGACTATGTCGAGGGCATAAGCGCGAAGGAGGGGATTGAAAGAGGGGGAAAGTTCGATGAGGCGCACGTCAGAAAATGGGCGTGGCAGATATGCGAGGCGCTGAAGTACCTGCATACGCGCAAGCCTCCGATAATACATAGGGACATAAAACCGGGGAATATAATGATCACCCCAGAAGGGGACATAAAGCTGATAGATTTCGGCATTGCCAAGGAATACAAAAAAGACGCCAACGGGCCGAGCGAGCATCTCGGAACCATGGGCTACGCCGCGCCGGAGCAGTACACCTCAGCTCCGACTGACGCGAGGACGGATATATATAGCCTCGGCATTACGCTGTACCACATGATAACCGGCAAGAGCCCATACGAGCCCCCTTATGAGCTAAGACCCATACGGGAATGGAACAGGTCATACAGCGAGGGAATGGAATACATAATACAAAAATGCACGCAGGCAGACCCCAAACGCCGCTATCAAAGCATAGACGAGCTGCAGCGCGATCTTGACAACATAGATGATTTCGGCAATATGCGTGAGCGCAGAAAACGCAGAGAGCGGCTTAAACTCGCAGGCTGCTTCATGATATTCGCGTTCGGCGTGTTTCTCATTTCATACGGTTCCGAGATAACGAAAGGTGAAAGGCAAAAGGCATATATGGAGCAGTACGATAAGGGCATCGCACTGCTGAGCGAGGGAGAACTGGACGCGGCAGTCAAGACGCTGTACTCAGCAGACGAATATGCGGGCAGGGGAGACGGGCATAAAGCCGTCGCCGCGGCGTATATGGACAACGGCAATGGCAGCGGGTGTCTTTCTGTGATACAGGATACGGCGGCAAAGTACCCCAAAATGCGCGAGGATCCTGAGTTTAATTACTACTGGGGGCTGGCGCTCGACAGCCTCGGGAACACCGAGGAAGCGGCGAAGAAATTCGAGGCGGCTGAGGAAAAGGCGCCGGATAATGTGCTTTATATGTACTATCTTGCCCGATCATATACGAAAAGCGGACAGGACGGCAAAGCCGAAAAGATGCTTGAAAAGGTAAAAGCAAAGGCAAACGACGGCATAAGTTCGTTTGTATATGCGGGCATACTGGCCGCGCAGAACAGGGTAGATCAGGCGGCGGAGCAGTATACGCTCTGCATAAATACCGCAAAGGAGAACGATATAAGAATCGCGGCGTATAAGGAACTGGTCAGCCTGTACGGGAAGAACGGCAGCGACATAGGGATGCTGGATAAGGAGATCGCCGTGCTGCAGGATATGCGCCGCACATACCCCAATGACGAGCAGGCCTTTGTGCTGGAGCAGCTTGGCGAGGCCTATTACACAAAAAGCGGGATTGTTTCCGAGGAAAGCGGGGACGAAACGGATAATAAGGCCGATCTTCTCAGAAAAGAATCCATAAGCTGCTTTAATGAGCTTATTTCATTAGGCTACGGCAGGGCAAGCACTTATTTGAATATTGCGATAGTCAGCCAGCGCAGGGCGGATTACGAGGGGGCGGAAAAAGCGCTTCTGCAAATGATAGATCGGTACCCTAACAACAGCGATGCCTATGTGCAGATGGCCTTCCTGACGATCGAGAGAGAGGGGGCAAAGCCTCAGTCAAGAAGGAACTATTCAACGATAAAGGATTATTACAAAAAGGCGGTTGAATTAGGCGCTTCCGGCGAAAAGCTGCAAAGGCTGGAGGGCGTGATGGCAGATCTTAAATCTGCGGGATGGATAAGGTGAGTGAGATGGACTACGAGCCTGACTGCCAATGCGGTGTACGCAACGGGAGCCTGATAAACGCTATCAAAGCGTTACAGAGCCGGAGAGAGAGTTGGAGAAAACGGAAAGAGAGCGGAACGGAAAGCGCGGGCAAATACGCAAACGGCTGAGAGCGTTCAGCCGAGTGAGAAAGAACTGACGGAGGCAGGGATAATGGGACTGATAATATCGGCGGCGGGCGCGGCGGTAATGGTTCTTGGAATAGTGCTGTTCATACTTCAGGCTGGAAAGATAAGCAGTCAGGCCAAGAAGGATGCGAACCGGGAGAAGCCCGTCATGGACGAAGAGCCAGGAAGCACTGCGCCGCTCACTGCGGACAGCGATGGTCGAGACGGGGAGCCGCTTGGCGATACGGTTGGATTCGATAAATAAAAAATTCAGGGGGAGCAGCGATGAAAAGGATATTGATTGTGGCGGTCATTATGGCGATGCTGATGAGCGGATGCAGTGTGATGATGTCAACTATGGAGCAGGGCGCAACGCAGCCCACGGTGGAGGAGATGCTCGCCCAGGCGCTCCAGCTAAGCAATGCGGGCAATTATGAGGAGGCCATACTGCTGTACGAGGCGATTATAGAGATAGAGCCCAACAATTACGAGGCTGGGTACGGCCTGGGTCATGCGTACAGATCGGTAGGCAGGACGATGGATGCCATAAGCATACTCAAGAAAGCCGCCAAGCTTTCCACGGATGATAAGCGGGCAATGTATGAACTGGGTTATGCCTACCTTGACGCAGGCGAATACAGCAACGCGCGGGATGCGGTAAGGATGGAAAAGACGGGCGACGATATGGCGCCGGAGGTTGCGATACTGCTGGTGCTGAGCTATTCCGCCGAGGGCGATTACTATCAGGCTGTATCCCTTTTCGATAACAAGTCGGTTCAGGATTATTTCATGAGCATGAACGAAAATAAGGTGATCTACTTCGGCCCCTATAACGCGGCGGGCCAGATGCACGGCAAGGGCGTCGGCATATACGACCGGGGGCAGTATATATACTGCGGCGAATACAAAAACGGGCAGAAAAGCGGCCACGGCGTATGGCTAAAAGGTATCCGCTTAGACGAGGAGACAGGGCTGCCCCAAAACGGAACATCGGACAGTAAGCTGGATAGTAAAATGTCATACGCCTATTTTGAAGGCGCTTGGGAAAACGACAAGCCCAACGGCTACGGCGAGAACCATGTCATATATCCAAAGGAGGGGAACCTATCCGCAACGCGCAGCGGAAACTATACGGATGGCTATGAAAACGGGGAGATGACAGTATATTGGGCGGATCATTCGGCAACCTACACTTCCAATATGGGAGTTCGCGTGCTTATAGATAAGACCTATAAGCCTAAGGACGGGCCGACACAATATTATTACACCATTTGCAGTGCCCACAAAAAATGCGGTGACGGCTGGACGCTGAAGGAATACCAGTTAGACGCGCAGTGGGGCGTCATGCCTTGGGGGGCTACTAAGGTAACAGACCCCAACGCCGCAGCGGAATAAGGCAATAAGGGGGTAATGGCGGTGCGGAGGATATTGATAGCGGCGGTCATTATGGCGCTGCTGATGAGCGGATGTATTGCGGCGATACAGGAGACGGAGCCGGGCGCGGCGCAGCCCACGGTGGAGGAGCTCATTGCAGACGCGCTGAAGTACTACAACGCCGGAAACTACGAGGAGGCCATACTGCTGTATGAGACGGTTATAGAGATAGAGCCGCGCAACTTCGACGCGACAATAGGCTTGGGAAGATCCTTCCGCGGCGCGAAAAGGAACCCGCAGGCCGTGGAGGCGCTGAAAGCGGCTTATGAACTCAACGCCTCGGTGAATGTGGCCTATGAGCTGGGCTGCGCGTATATAGCCAACGGGCAGTATACCGATGCCGAGAGCTTCTCGTCCGGCCTTTGGAACGGAGGGAAAGGCGACAACAAGGCCGGCACCGTGCTGCTGCTTAGCCTTGCGGCACAGGAAAAGATCGAAGAAGTGATCGAGCTGCTGCAAAACGAGAGCTTCACCCCCTTCCTCAATCCGGGAAAAGGGAACGACTTCCTATATATGGGCGGATATGACGGAAGCGGCAGGTGCTCCGGGTATGGGGTCGGCATATACCCGGGCGGCTACATATACGCAGGCAGATATAAGGACGGCGTAAGGTGCGGGCAGGGCACATGGTACAGCTGCACACAGCACCAGCAGGGTACGACATACTTTACGGGTGAGTGGGCTGACGATGCGCCCAACGGCTATGGGGAGTATCATATCGTATACCGAGAGTACAGCTTTTCTGTAACGCGCAGCGGAAACTATACGGACGGATATGAAAACGGAGAGATGACGGTCAGCTTTGAGGATCACGTTGCGCCGTATGTTTCCAACATGGGAATAAGGCAGCTTACAGGGGATGAATACAAACCGGAGGGCGAGTCTTATGTACAGTATTACTACGCTATATGCAAAACGCACAAAGGACAATGCAATGGCAACTGGGTCATAGGAGAACATCAGGTAAACGCGCAGTGGGGCGTTGAGCCCTGGGGAGTAACAAAAACAGGAAGATAACGGAACACTCACCCTGCGGCGGGATAGCTGCAAGCACCGCTGCAATAAATGCTGTGAGGTTATTGAGGTATGCTGAAGCTGGTCTTTTGCGATCCATCGGAAAGAAACAGAGCTCAGCTGGATAAGGTCCTTGCTGATTACGCCAAGGCCGAGGAAATATGCGTCCGCGGCTTTGGCAGCGTTGCGGCATTTATTACATATATGGAGAGATGCGGCGACAGCACCGATGTGGTCATAGCAAGCATCGAGATGGACGGAATAAGCGGGATACGCCTGATGGGCGCCATTCATGAGAGGCTCCCTAATCTGCAGATAATATTTGTCTCAAAGTATCCCGAGATGATATACGACGCCTATGCCGTAAGACACATAGCCTTTCTGCCCTATCCTCTAAAGGCAGGTCATCTGGAGGCGGTACTCGACGGGGCTGCAAGGTACGCGAAGGTATCCGGGAAAAGGTATATTACCCTCGCAAGCAAGGGACTCATAACAAAGATAGACTACGATTCCATATTATATCTGGAGAGCGACCTGAGAAACATGAACATACATGAGCCGCGCAGAATCAGGACATTTCCTGGCAAACTGGACGACATAAAGCTCATGCTGGACAGCCGCTTTGTCCAATGCCACAAGAGCTTTATCGTAAACCTGTCCTGCGCAGTGGAGCTGAAGGCGGACAGCATAGTGCTGTATAACGGCGAAAGCGTACCGGTGAGTGCAAGAAAGCTCAAGGAGACCAGGACGGCCTTCACGAATTACGTCGGCGACAATTACGATGATATGGATGATATATTATCGGCAACGGATACCATCATAAATTAAGCTTCTCAAATAGCTGTAATGCGTAAATGACACTAAATCCCGCATTTTTGACATGTTTATTGAATATGACCGCAGAAATAATATGATTTGATATAAAGAGATGAAACGCGGAATCGACTGCCGGGGAAGGCAAACAACGGAGGGAAAAGGCATGGCCATAATACGCTGCCCGAAAGGGCATAACTACGACAGCACGCTATACAGGAAATGCCCTATATGCGAAACGGAGGCCGCATATAACCTTTCGGCTGCATACGACAAGACATTTAAGCTGAAAAATGTAGAGGATGAGCCTACGCGGAAGCTGTGCGGCGCAGATGATGAAAAAACAATAAGCGCCTTTGCGGAACGGCTGGAGACCGACCCGGTGGTGGGCTGGCTCGTGTGTGTAGAGGGGCCGGGCAGAGGGCGGGATTACCGCCTGCGCGCAGGGCGGAATTTTATCGGACGCAGCTTCAGGATGAGCGTAAGCATAGTGGAAGACCAGCAGATAGCGCAGGAAAACCACGCCTCCGTCATATATGAGCCGATAGAGAGCAGATTTATACTGCTGAGCGGCAACGGAGCGCGTACCGAGCTGAACGATGTGCCGGTAAGCGGCGCAGCCGATATTCAGGAAGGCGACCGGATAAGGCTTGGCGGTTCAACGTTTGATTTTGTAGCATATTGCAAGGGAGAAAAAAGATGGGAATAAGAAAAACAGCGATCCTTCTTGCCGCCGTAATGCTGTCAGCCTATGCTCCGGCATGGGCCGCAGAGGCCTATGATACGCGGATAGAGCAGGCTTTTGTTAATATGCCTGAGATTGAGGCGGTAGTTTACGCCGCAGACGGCGCGGAGAAAGATGTATCTGCTGCGCTGGACGGAATGAAGCTGGAGACCGTGCAGATCGAGCCTGCGTCAGCGCTGCCTACGGATTACTATTTCATACTGGACATATCCGGCTCCATAAACAAAAAAGCCTTTGACGGGATAAAAGCCGGGCTTAAGGAATGGCGAGGAAGGATCGGTACGCAGGACAGCTTTACCCTTATCACCTTCGGCGATGAGATAAGGACAGTGCTGAACGGAGAAGAAAGCGGCAGGGTCGCCGCTGGTAGGATAGACGGGCTGGAGGCTTCTGATAAAAAGACCAGACTGTTCGATGGTATGTCCGAGGCGGTAAAGCTGGCCTCGATGAACAAAAACGCAGGCCGCAGGCTGCTGCTGCTGTTGACGGATGGTAGGGACTTCAGCGAAGGCGGAGGCACGACTAAGAACGAAATAGACAAGCTGCTGAATAAGGCAGACGTACCGCTTTATGCCTTCGGCATAGGCAGCAGCAAGGAAAACCTTGATTCGTTGGGCGAGATGGCAAGGGGCAACGGAGGAGACTACTATAATGCCTCAAAGGATGCCGTATCTGCCATGAATATCGCTTTTGCGAATATATCGTCGGCCAAGGTAATGCGCTTCAGCACTGGCTCCAACATCGCGGACGGAACGGAAAAACGGCTGGAGATAAGCTGCGGCGGCAGCACAGATGAGGTTATCGTCAGGGCGGACAGATGGATAGCGGATATGCAGGCGCCTACGGTGGAAAAGGTCGAGTTCGCAGACGACATGTCCGTGATGATACAGTTCAGCGAGCCCGTGACCGGAGCAGACGTTATTTCAAGCTTCACCCTGCTGGGCAAAAACCATAAGCCAATGGAGATATCGAGCGTTTCCTATGACGATGCGGCAAACACTGCGATCCTGCATCTTGCAAAAGCCGTTCCAAACGGAGAATACAAGCTGAACATCACCGGCGTTCAGGATGTATCGATGGAAAAAAATCCGCTTGAGCAGACGGAATATGCGCTGGAAATGACGGATGGGAAAACGGAGATACTCGGGCTTCCGACCGTGTGGTTCGTCGTGATAGCCATAGCGGCTGCGGCACTTATAATAACGGCAATAGTAATTGCGGCCAAACGTAAACGGAAGAAACTTGAAGAAAAGAAAAAGCCCCCCATTGTAACGCCGCCCGTTTGGAGCGGGAAGAGGGTAACCCTAACCATCACCGGGCAGAACGGGTTACGAAGGACGGTAACGGTGCTTATAGGCGAGAGCGGGTTTATCATAGGGCGGTCGGCGGCTCAGAATTCAGGCATAGACCTTAACATAGAGGATGATATGTATATTTCGCGCAGACAGTGCAGGCTGGCATACAGGGACGGCGAGATGATCATTTCAAACCTCAGCGAAACAAACATTACCAAGCTGAACGGAAAACCCATACCGGCGGGCGGATACAGGCTGGCGGACGGCGACGATATAGAGATAGGGCAGACCAGGATAGTGGTAAGCATAGACTGGGGCTGCAACGAAATGGCGTTGAGCTGATAAAGACCGCATTGAGAAAGGAAACGAGTTATGGAGGAAAGAGTATGCGCGAATTGCTTCAGACCGCTGGGACCGGGTAATTTCTGCGCATATTGCGGATATGACAATTCAATAAATATAGCGGAGGATGCCGCCCCGCTAAGACGGTTTTCCAGGCTTCGGGGCAACAGATACATCATTGGAAGGGTGCTGGGCATCGGCGGCTTCGGGATAACCTATGTGGCGCAGGATACATTTGCTATGGATCGCAGAATCGCGATCAAGGAGTACTATCCATCCGGCATAGCCAGACGCGACATATGGACGCAGCAGATATCCTTTGGCAATTACGGTAACGAGTACAATATCGGCCTCAGGCGCTTCGAAAGAGAAGCCAATATGCTTGCGATGCTCAGGGGGGGCAGGGCGGCGAGCGTAGTACAGGTATATGAGTTCTTTTATGAAAACGGGACCGGTTACATGGTCATGGAGTACATAGAGGGGCATAGCCTTAAAGAGCTTGCCCGGGCAAGAGGCGGAAGGATACCTTACGACGAAGCCTATTACATATTGAAGGAGCTGCTGAAGGCACTGGAGATAGTTCACTCCGAGGGTGTGCTGCACAGGGACATAAGCCCGGAAAACATAATTATTCAGCCTGACGGGAGGCTGCGCCTTATAGACTTCGGTGCGGCGCGAACAGCGCAAAGCACAGGGCTGACGGGAAATATGATCATGCTGAAACCCGGCTTTGCGCCCCCGGAGCAGTATGACGCCGCCGGAAACCAGGGCCCGTGGACGGATATTTATGCCCTCGCCTGCACGTTTTACAGGCTGGTCAGCGGGGTCAGGGTGCCGGACGCAAGGGAGCGGCTACAAGGGCAAAGGGTCCCCCTGCTTCATCTGCTTATGCCGGAGACCGTGCCGGAGGAGGTATCTAATGCCATAGAAAAGGCTATGACGCTGGATCCGGGCGGAAGATACAGAAGCATGTCCGAATTTATGGAGGCGATAGGAACCCCTGACGCGCCCGAGGGCAACGAAAGAGAAGGGCTTATCGACCGGGTAAAATGGATATTTAAATCGGTGGCAAAGGTCACCGTGCTTGAAACCGGAAAAACGAAGAGCCTGAAAAGAGATGATGTGATTACGGTAGGAAGAAGCGAAGGTTGTGACCTCATTACAATGGATAACGCCTATATCGGGCGTATGCACTGCCGAATCTACTTTGACGCGGACGTGCAGGCGGTAAAGGTCGAGTGTACATCGATAAACGGAATACAGACGAGGGAAGGAAGAACGGTGAACAAAGGCGAAGCGATGACGCTATATGACGAAGAAACGACGCTGTGCCTGGCAAATACGGAATCAAAGATCAGGGTGGTCTACCAATGACAGTAAACGGATTTTTTAGCTTTACGGATAACACTGCGAAGCTGCTGTTGGCTGCGGCACTGGTAATGATAGCGGCGGGTATATGGTGCATAGTATGCCGCAGCGTGCCAAAGAAGAAAAGGAAGGCAAGCGGCGAGGTCAGCATATCCTTTGCCAGCGTCATAGGCTCCCGCGATTCGCAGCAGGACTATGTGCTCACACCGCAGACATATGGCATACCGGAGGAACTGCAAAGGGAACGGGGCGAGCTCGTAGTGCTCTGCGACGGCATGGGGGGGATGAGAGGCGGAGCAAACGCAAGCCAAACCTGCTGCCGTGTGATGATGGAAAGCTATTACGAGGGGCCGCAGAGAAGCCCGAATGAGTTCTTTATGGATGCTATCCGCAGGGCGGACAAGGCTGTCGCTGCGATCGCTGATGAAAGCGGCAGGCCGATGAATGCGGGAACCACACTTTTGGCGGTGATAGTAAAGGACGGGCTGGTTTACTGGGCTTCCGTGGGCGATAGCAGGATATACAGGATAAAAAACCGAAGGCTGGAGCAGCTCACGCGGGATCATAACTACCTGATGAGGCTTATGGAACGGGCAAAGCTCGGCGAGATAAGCGAAAGCGCGGCACTTAGCGACCCGAATCGCGAGGCGCTCATAAGCTATATCGGAATGGGAAATGTGGAGCTAATGGATATTTGCGCTTCGGGGCAGGATCTGGGGCGAGATGACGTCATTCTCATGTGCTCCGACGGATTGTACAAATCCCTGAGCAAAAACGAGATATTGAACATAATCCTCCGCGGCAGTAAAAATAAGGAGGCGGCAACAGATGCGCTGACATCAGCCGCCCTCGCAAAAAAGTGGATGCGCCATGACAACATAAGCGTTGCGGTAATTGGCCGCTTCAATAAAAAAACAAAGTAAGAAAGGGAGAGAAAAATGAACTATATTAAATGTCCTAACCAGCATTATTACGATGCAGACGTCTATCCTGTCTGCCCCCAGTGCAACGCGGTGGTGAGCTATGACCACACAACCATGATAAACAATGAGCGCCGACCCACCGTTACGGTAGGCGGAGACGCAAAAAGCGGCAAGACCGTAGCATTCTGGGGAAAGACCAAGGGTGAAAAAACGATGGAAAGCGGGAATACGCCCGTAGTCGGCTGGCTGGTATGCACAAAGGGAAAGAACTGCGGGCAGGCGTATAGCCTGAAGGCCGGCCAAAACTTTATCGGCAGGGAAGAGAACATGGATGTATGCATCGCAAACGAGCAGACGGTATCGCGCTTTAAGCACGCCATAGTCATATACGAGCCCGTGCAGAACGAATTCATAGCCCTGATCGGCGAATCCAGCAGCCTTTACTATGTGAACGGATCCGTGGTGACGTCTCCGGTCACGCTTAAGAAGAACGACAGGCTCAAAATAGGCGATGTCGATCTGATGCTGATACCCTGCTGTGATGAGAGCTTTACATGGTTTGACCTTACCGAAGAATAGAACTTTAAAATACCAACGATAAAGAGGAGGAAATAGCTATTATGATGGAATCTGCCGAAATGTTCGCATCTAACATATTCAAAAGCGCGCTCGATCTTATAATGAGCGTATCCTGGATAGCGATAACTGTTGTGGTGCTGGTCGCTGCCGTGACTTACTTCTTCAGAAGATACACGATTATGTGCATAGGGCGCAAGCTTAATGCAAGATCCGACTGGATGCCATTTGTGCCGATAGCCTGTTCCATATATGAGTTGCGTATGCTGCATGAGAGCCCATGGAAGGTGTTCTTCTTCAAAGACATCGGTTTTGCATTTGCGCTGCTCGTTGGAAATATTATATCTGCGATATTCCTGGCGGTAACTAAGAGCGTAAGCGTTTCTGTTACTATGGGCGCACTGCTTGGGCTTGCGTATGCCGGGTATACGCTCTACATAACGTATAGCTGGTACCGCAGGCTATATGCAAAGTTTGATTTTAACCCCATGCTCGCCGTTATGCAGCTTGTCCCCGGAATAAGCGCAATAGCGTCTGGCACCATAGATCTGCTCATGGCATACGATAACGGCAGGCCGTTAACGCCTTTTATAAAGAAAGTGGCGGGCGATGGAACAATAAAGCCCCCGCTTCCTCCTAAGAATGGAGTTATCGAAGGCTTGAACGGAATGTACAAGGGAGCGCGGTTTAAGCTCAGCGGGGGTGAATCCATAGTGCTCGGCAGGGATAGCACCCAGTGTAATCTTGTGTTCGATCAATTCAATGCTGAAATCAGCAACGTTCATTGCCGCATAACCTACAACGACATGAGCGGATATACGGTAACAGACTATTCGAAGAACGGCACCTTTGTGGATGGGAGCAAGCAGAGGCTGCAATCTGGCGTTCCGGTGTCGCTTCCAAAGGGAACAAAGATATACCTTGCCACGGAAAAGAATATGTTTTTACTCAACTAAGCGAATTAGAAGCCGGAAGGCAAGCCTGCCTTCCGGCTAAATAAATTGCTTGCGCTGCTCGAAAGCCGAAAGGAGTGTTAGAAAGTACGATGTCAACAATATGCCCGAACTGCTTTAGACATAATTTCAGGGAAAATTGTTATGATGGCCCTGAGATATGCGTCTTTTGCGGGTACGACCTCAAAACAAAGCCAGAGGCATCCCTGCGGCTGCCCCCGGGAACGGAGCTCAAGAAAAGATATATTATAGGAACGGAATCAACAAATGATGGAACATATCAGATATATAGGGCGTGCGATTTTAAAAAAGATTCAGAGGTAACTGTGTGGGAGCTGCTGCCCCAAAAACTCGAAAAGCGGATGGAGGACGGCGGCATAAGCTTTTCAGACGAAGAGACAAAAAAGAAATTCCAACAATCATGCGATGAATTGATATGCAAATGTAGTATTATTAAAAATCTTGATATAGAAGAGGGGATGCTCGTTCCTCTTGACAGTTTTACGGAAAACGGTACCGCATATATCGTGACCGAGGCGATAACGGGAGACACTCTGCTGGATTACCGCAGCGGCATTGGCGGAAGACTGAGCAAAAGAGAAGCGTTTACGATAATGCTGCCAATACTCAAAAGCATAGGTCTGCTCAATAAATATGATCTCAAGCATGGCGGCGTTTGGCTCAGCTCGATGTATTTTACACAAAACGGAAAGATAAAGCTCGGTGCCTTGGGAAATACCGAAACGGCACATTCCGATACCGATAAAACAAGCGATATAAACGATGCCGGGTTCGCATTGTTTTCGCTGATTGCAGGCGGCGCAGACGCACATGAAGATGAAGAACCAAAGGACATTTCTAAAGGAACGGTGAATGATAAGCTTGCGGCATTTGGACTGAATAAAAGCGAAGCCGCGCCGATAGCTGCAGCTATATATTCAAAAGGCAGCATAGCCGAGACCGGCGCGATGAAGAAGCTTATAATGCGAGTGGAAAAGACACTGAAGGAAAGCCGCACTTCGGGGAATGCCCAAAAAGATGACACGACGATATCGATCACCGGGAAACGGAAAAAGCCTCTTGTTTGGGCAGGCGCAGCGCTCATACTGATAGGGCTGTCGATTATTGGCCTGCTGTTTGCTGCAGATAAAATCAGCCCGATGCAGGCGGAAACGCAGGAAGCAGAGGAGATGGAGTTGCCGGAGGAAACAAGCGATTTCCAAGAGATAGGCATACCGGAGATGGCTCAGGGAGAGAGAAGGGCTGAAGAGATTGGCATGCCGTAGCTGGCAGAAAAAGCAGGGGGATACCGACTTTTAACAAATAGTATTAAAGGAAGAAGGACAATGCGGATATCGATGCGGAGAAAAAAAGAATTGGTTCGGATACTGGTCGGCGCAGCGGTTTTGACGATGATGCTCGGCCTTTCTGCAGCGGCGTTTGCGGCCTCCAATAATGCTGTGGAGAACGCACAGTACGGAGTCGTGAGGGTGATAGATGTTATAAAAGTATATAAGGACGGGAGCTTTGACTATTCCGCCGGAACAGGCTTTGTAGTAAATGTTTCGGGTAATAAATACATAATTGCCACGAACCATCACGTTGTAGAGGAAAATCCCGAAAATGTATTTGTGACGATAACGGATATAGATAACTGCTTATGGGCAGAGGTGCTGTATGCGAACGAAACGACTGATATTGCGATACTCAAGGTAAGCGGGGGCTTGAGCGGCAGACGTTCTATGAAGCTGCTGTCCCCAAAGGAAATACATAAATCTCAGGATATTTACTGTCTTGGCTTTCCGGGCGTTGTAGACGGCATTTCAAAGGACGCGGATATGCTCAATTCACGGATAGAGGATATCACCATAACTAAGGGGACTGTAAGCAACCCGAGCTTTACCGATCTTGAAGGAAGAGTCACGGTGCTTACCGACGCAGTGACGAACCCCGGAAACTCCGGCGGGCCCATGGTTGACGAGCACGGGCAGGTTGTGGGGGTAAACACATGGGGAGCCGACGGAAACGTAAATGGTGCGGTAAGCATAGACTATGTGATAGACGCGCTGCGCTCTCTCGGGATAAGCTACGATTCCGGGCTTTCGGAAGCCGAACGCGAGGCTCAGGCTGCCGAGGCGAAAAAAACGCCGGATACGGCTGCTGCTGCTGTTGATGTCACGGTTTATTCCGACGTGGAAGGAGACGGCCTTGCGGCGGATTCCTCGGGAACGGTGCTCACCGCGGTTATAATCGCTGCCACAGTGCTTGGCTGCTTAGCAATCGTACTTGTGACCTTAAAAAACAAAAGACGTCCCGAAAAATTGCACAAAGAGCCTAAGCAGACCCCCAGCTCAACCGAGGCGCCTACGGAGAAACAGCTTCAGATGGAGACAACGGAGCCACTAACCAGCTTGCTGAACGTTGCCTGTGAAAAAGGCGCGATAGCGGGGAAAAGGGTAATTTCATCCAATGCGATATATATCGGGCGCGATCCGTCGAAGTGTGGGCTCGTATTTCCGGCAAATACGCCGGGCATAAGCAAGGTACACTGCGTTGTGCGCCGGGAGAGCTTCGGCATAGTTATAGAGGATTTGGGCTCGACATACGGAACCTTCCTTGAAAACGGAATGAAGCTCGAACCCAACAGCCCTCTTGCGGCGGGAACCAGATGCGTATTTTACTTGGGAAATATGGACACTAAGATATTGGCGAAAATAGGGGAATAAGTTGGTTATTCACCAGATGGGACAAAACATAAAAAGGAGGAATAGAATGGGCAAGAAGATTTTAATAGCAATTGCAGTGACAGTTGCGACTATTGTGGCGGTAGCTTCTATGGTAATCGTAAAGCGTGATTTTCAGGGATATATACAGAAAACTGACTTGCAAACATCACATCAGGAGTCTACGATAAAAGAGAAAGTATACTTGCGTAATAAAGAAACAAAATACGATAGCAATGGTAACATATTGGAAATATGCACCAAGAAATTTGATAGCAATGAAAATGTGGTTGAAGAAAAAACTTTCTCTGCGGATATGCAGATAGAAAGTAGGGATGAGTATGAATATGATGCTGATAACAGGCTGATAAAACATACTGGATATGGGTACGAGTATGAATTGGATAGCAATGGAAAAGTGAAAAACGAAAAGGAATTTAAGACGGCATATTGGGAATACTGCTATGACAATCGAGACAATAGAATTAACAAAATATATTTGTCCTTTGATGAGAAGGGAAATATACTATCAGAATGGCATTCTGAATACGAGTGTAAAGCTAATGGTAAAGAAATAGAATATTTTGTGTATAAAAATGGCGAGCAAGTATCAAACGAGACGAAGGAATATGACGAAAGCGGGAACCTTGTCAGAGAGGCAGGATCGGATTCTTATACCGACAGAGAACGTTCTTATGTTAGAAAGTATGAATATGACAATGAGGGACGTGAGATATTATATATCTCATATAAGGGGAATGGGGAATTAGATTGTAGGCGGGAGACAATATGGGACGAGGTGGGAAATCCTGTAAAAACAATATATTATAATTCCGATGGAAAGATTGAGTTCTGGATTGAGGATATATATGAAATAGACAGATGTATTCAAGCGGTGCGTTATAATGCGGACGGATCGTTGCATAGCATGGCTGAATATATTTACGATAGTAATGGAGAATGGATTGGGCAAAAACATTATACGCCAGATAGCGGATGGCAATGGTTTAGAAAGATGGAGTATGATGCTGCGGGCAACATCGTTAAATCGTACTCATATGTTACTAAAGGAGAGCTTTCTTATTATTATGTATACGAATACGAATTAAAAAAATGAAAGGATATGTGTGAAAATGTATTGCGATAATTGCGGGAAAAAGCTGGAATCTAATGATTTGTATTGCGGTAATTGTGGGAAAAAGGTAGAGCCCCATGATTTGTTTAGCAAAAACCGCCGAGCAAAGATGGTAACCGGATATAATAATGAGGCTGTAAAGAAACAATGGCTAATAGTAATACCGATACTTGTACTTATAGGGATCATATGCACGACAAAGATAGCGAAAACCCTTGAAACTGCCAATGTATTTAACTATGAAAGTATGACTAATGACATTGAATGGAATGATCCTTTATTTGAACATGATTATGTGAAGGGAGAAGAAAATGTTACTAATGCATATGGTGGCTGTATAAGCACATATAGGGATAGCTATAAAGACGCAAGGATGACAGGGCAGGGCAACTGGCTATATTATTATACTCCGATGAGAGATATCTGCAAGATGGTGGCAGATGGTGATGAGGGAGAACAGATTACTCTGCTAACTGAAGAATCATTTAAAGAAATTATAAACGAAAAATATGACGAAATTATGATAAGTGATCCGAAATGCTATGACCTATGTGTGATTGGGGACTGGTTATATTGGTCAAGTGCTGACGGATCGATATGGAGACTGCGAACCGATGGCAAAGAACTGACTTTATTAGTGAAAGATAGATTACCGAAGAACGGAGACTTTATGCGGTGCTATGAGAAATATTATGGTGGAAGACACTTTATAGTTTATGACGGATGGATATATTATACAGTTTTAGAAGGTATTCAGAAGGATACAAAAAATTTTGAGTTTAAATCGTACTTGGCAAGAACAACGGAAGATGGCAGCGATACTCAGATAATATCGGATAAGTATGGTGTTTGTGATGTATACGATCCTAAAGGGGATAAGGTGGTTGTTCCTGGGGGATTACAGGAAAACGCTATGCGTGATAGTCAAATTGCGTGGCCTATTGAACTCATGTGTCTATGTCCCGACGATGAAACAATTTATGTAAACGCATGCTATTACAATAATCAGATGCAATGCAAACGCATTGTGACATATGATATTGAAACTGGGGATAAAAACATTATTACGAATTTACCGCAATATATTTCAAGCAATACGGAATGGTGGAATTACAACAAAACTGATGGATGGACAAGGGGCACAGATGAAGGAAAAATTGTTCCAGGGATGATTGTATTTCAGAATGATTCGCCAGGCTGTCCAAACTACTACTGTTGGAAAACGGAGAACTTAGGTTACCGCTTCTCAAGTTATAATATATCTGATCCATTATTTGAAGCCGTATATGATAATAAAGTCTTTTGCGTCAGTTCTCTGGGAATTACTATTGGCAATGATGTGCTTAATGGTGACTCTGAAGCTAGTGAAATTTGTTATGCGCCTTGCGGAAAGGTATATTATGCAATTGATCATTGGCCGCTTAGCTTTGGTTTATACAGAACGAATATTGATGGGACAGAATGGGAAGACGTTACGTGGATGGTTTACTAAATGATCGAAGAAAGTTATCAATAAGAGCGTTATTTCAAAAAATGGTATTCAACAAAGGAGAAGAAAAACAAAAGGTTGTTTGGAGGTTAATAAATGATAACAGATAAAAACATAATAAGAGTGCTTGCAATCATAATGGCCGTGATATTGTGCTTAGGCGTTACCGGGTGCAGTTCCACACAATATATAAAGGTCGAATCAGCGAGTGATCCGCAAATAAGCCAACATGATAATGAGATGAAAATTACACAAAACGCTAAGCAAGAAAATAAGAAAAATTTATTTTCTAAATGTACCAGATACGACAGTGGTGGTAAAGCGTTGCAGTACTCAACATATGAATATGATCTCTATGGAAACACCTCTAAAGTGATGACATATATGGGACGAGGGACAGGGGGTGAAGCAATATATTCATATGATTATTCAGATGGTAAGTTATGCAAGGTGCAAATTAAAGAAAGAAGCGATTGGTCAAGCGGATATGAGTTATATGAGAAAGAATACGACAGGCTTGGCAACATTGTTTCTTACAAACATCTTGAATATGATGACGATGAATCTGTTCGAAATGGCATTCACATTATCTATAATATTGAGTATGATTCACTGTACAGATTAAAAAAAGTGGAAAGGCTTGATGAACGTGGGAACGTCAAGCATACGGATTTATATAGCTACGATGGTAAAGGCACTACTACTATTGAAATACCAGGGGGCATTATGGATGAAGAAAATGAGGCAGGGAATCTGGAAGTGGTATTTCCTGTGATGCTTCAGATGAGTTTTATCGAGGGTTCAGAAATAGTGAATATGAGGCCCTTGGATGGTCAAAATGCGGAAGCAGTAAAAAGAATGATGCTATTAGATGAGAATAAAAGTAAAATAGGTGTTCTTGAATTTGAAAATGGCATAGTAACGCTTGCAGAAACATATAATGCAGACGGGGAAATGACGTGGTATTCTACATATGAACACGAGTATAACAGTAATGGACAAGTCATAAAAACAAAGTTAAAACAAAATGGGAAGATTTTAGGATACTGCATATATGAATATTGAAGAGGAGAGGGTATTTCTACCAATCCAGTTTAAAAAGCCTATAAAGTCAACAAACTCTCAAGCACAATTGAAAGAAGGTTGATTGGAGGAGATGAGCATTTAGCAGGCGGTATTTTGAGAGACGGAAGCCGGATTTCTGTTGGCTGCGCCGCCGACGGTGGAGGAGCTGATCGCCGACGCGCTGAAATACTACAACGCGGGCAACTATGAAGAAGCCATATTGCTGTATGAGGCGGCTATCGAGATAGAGCCGCGCAACTTCGATGCGACGGTGGGCTTAGGAAAGGCTTACCGCAGCACGGGAAACAACGGACAGGCCGTGGAGACGCTTAAGGCGGCATATGAGCTTGATGATTCGCCTGATGTGGCCTTTGAGCTGGGCTGCGCGTATATCGCCAACGGGCAGTATACAGACGCGGAGAGACTTGCATCTGAGCGTTGGAAGGACGGCGAGGGGGACAATAAGGCGGGCACAGTGCTGCTGCTGAGCCTCGCGGCGCAGGAAAAGACCGAAGAGGTAATAAAAATGCTGCAAAACGAGGATTTCACCTTGCTCCTTGGAACGGGCGGCGGGAGCGGCCCCTTATATATGGGTGAATACGATGCGAACGGCAAACGCTCCGGGCGCGGAATTGGCATATATGAGGGTGGCTACATATACGCAGGCGAATATAAGGACGGCGTGAGATACGGGCAGGGTACGTGGTATTATCCTCCTAATCCGTATGTGCATGAGACGACATGGTTCACCGGCGAATGGGCTGATGACGCGCCAAACGGATATGGGGAGCAGGCGACCAGAGCATTGACTTATGAGATATGGATACCAGGCAGCGACATTGACAACGCGGAATATGAGGTATGGGCGCAGGGCGAATATGTTAACGGTCTTGAAAACGGTGTGCGTATCAGAAAAGTTATATGGAAAGACGAATTATTCGAAGGCCACCTGTTTCATTATACCGCAGTAAACGGAATAGCAAATTATATAGGACAGAGTGATACGGGTGGCTATATCATTGCATATGATGAAAACAAAAGCGGAGCAACTTTTTCTGCAATAAGGTCAGATGTGAAGTGGGGCATCAGCCCTTGGAATATCGATGCTGATTAACGAATATATGGGGAAAGCAATCAAGCGCAGAGATATGACCGCCCTGGCGGAGCATAGAAGGCTGCTGCAAAGGAGCCCTCGGCTGCATTATCTCTTTTTCGAACTTACCGATAGCTGCAATATGCGGTGCCTTCACTGCGGGAGCAGCTGCGGCGAAGGGCAAGTAAGATTCTTGTCCGAGGACAAAGTAAAAGAGGTGCTTGAATGCACGGCAAAGGCATATCAGGCGGAGCGTATTATGGTGTGCTTTACCGGCGGCGAGCCTATGCTGCATCCACGTTTTTTTGAAATGGCGGAATACGCTTCGAGATTGGGGTTCGTTGTCGGACTTACCACGAACGGCACACTAATCACGGGCGACACAGCCGAAAGGATAGTGCGAAGCGGCATACGCTCCGTGTCGGTCAGCATGGATGGCGAAGAACACAGCCACGATATGCTGAGAGCTGTGCCGGGGGCCTTTGAACGCGCGGCTTCGGGTATACGCGAGCTTACGGAGTATTCGCGCGGGAAGGTGTCGGTGCAGATAACCACCGTTTTTCACAAAATGAACCTTGATCAGTTTAATGACATGCTTGGACTGGCTGAAAAATTGGGCGTATCGGCATGGCGGCCGATAAACATAGAGCCTATCGGCAGGGCACTGGAGCACCCGGAGCTGTTATTGGATAATGATGACTATGTAAGGCTGTTGAAAATGATAAAAGATGTGCGCCATGATCCGCAGATAGCCATGAATGTTACATACGGATGCTCTCACTACTTAACGCCGGAATATGAAAGGGAGGTAAGGGACGCGTACTTTATCTGCGGCGCGGGTATCATGGTTGCCGGAATACTTGTAAACGGCGATATATACGGCTGTCTGGATATAGAGCGCCGACCGGAGCTGGTTCAGGGAAACATATACAGAGATGATTTTGTTCAGGTGTGGGAAAAGGGTTTTGCCCCATACCGTGAGGACAGGAGCGCAAGGTGCAGCGCCTGTGCAGAGTGCTCGGAGCGGCTGTTTTGCGAAGGAGACTCCATGCATACATGGGATTTTGACGCGAACGAACCTCGTATTTGCGTAAAGGAAATATTGCGGAAAGAAGGAAATAATTCTAACCATGAACCATAATATATGCAGAAATTGCGGATCGGAAATAGCAGAGCAGGACAAGTATTGCCGGGTATGCGGGACACAAAAGGAAGCAAACGCATTTACGGCGGATGAAAACATGATAAATACCATTTATGGGGCAATGCCTATCAAAAGAAAACGAATATGCGGCGTATGCGGCTATTCTTGGGTAGTGTGCAATCTGGCGGACAGCAGGGAATATTGTCCGCGCTGCGGGGGAAAAACGCGCTTTTGTGACGAGTTGGGTAAGGGACGTATTGATTAAGCGGAGGTGC
>OMCS01000165.1_pt1 | contig 35664 bp, 24 predicted proteins | sample 1674241 | NCBI WGS metagenome assembly OMCS01 (sample SAMEA103958153, study PRJEB25191) | human gut metagenome
ACATCAAAATCCTACAAAATCGTGCAGAAAAATATTATAGATTTTGAACACCCTACGCAATGCATTCTTCGTTTTTTTTTAATCAAAATGTAGGTTGCAGAAAACTTATTTCTTACCCTTTATATTAGTGTTTACACTTGTTAACTCCGAATTAAAGAAATTTTCGAGTGACCGAGTGACCGCGTTTCTTTTGATTATCAATGAGTTATGCGGTCACTGGTCACTAGTCACTTGCACTTTCACCCTAAGTTTGTTGCAAATTTGCCCGTGTTTATGGGGTGAAGTTTTGCGTGATGGAGGTGTGTTTGAAGTTTGAGAAGTTCTGCATGGTTTGATGTGTTTATCGTCGATAAGGGGCATGATTAAATGGGTTACCCATCTAGATTTTAAATGATTGATGCTTAAATCTAACTCTTTTAAAAACGCATTTAACAGAACGAGTTTCTTAGAATGGAGCGGTTGTATAAAAATTCATCGATAAAAATGCCGTGTTCGTCTATTCTGCCATGTCAATAAGTCTTTATTGGTAGTTTTTTGTTTTTAGCCTATTTACCTTTGCATCAGTTAAAACAAAAAACTTAAAAGACTATGTGGAATATACCAAAGAAAATTGTGACGGCTTCGTTGGGTTTACTCCCCTTAGCAACTTTGGCTCAAACCAATGGCGTTTGGACGCTCAAGCAGTGTATTGATTATGCTGTAAGTCATAATGTGCAACTGCTAAAAAGTAAGGCTACAGAACAAAGCGCTAGTGTGGATGTGGCAGAAGCTAAGGCAGGACTTTTACCCAGCCTGAATGCAGCAATGACGCAAGGCGTGAATTATCGTCCATTTCAGGAAAGCGGTGGTAACTTTGTGAATGGCAGCATTGCTACTTCGGCTGCAGACAAGGCTACACAAAATGGTAGCTATGGCATTAATGCGCAGTGGGTGGTATGGAATGGCAATAAGAACAAAATGAATATTACCAATGCGCAGTATAATCAGCAGTTGGCTGCGTATGACACAGAAACCGCTGCAAATAAGGTGAAAGAACAAATTGCGCAACTTTATATTCAGATTCTGTATATGACTGAGGCTGAGAAGGTTAACCGCACTTTGTTACAGCAAGACTCTATTATTTGTGAGCGTGGCAAGCAGATGGTAGATGTGGGTAATATGTCGAGGGCAGACTTGGCACAGTTGGAGTCGCAAGTGAGCCAAGGTCGCTATAACATTGTGAACGTGCAAACTCAAATAGCAGATGCCAAAATGCAGCTAAAACAGTTGATGGAGTTGCCTGCTACCGAGGTTTTTGAGGTGCAAAGCATTGATGCAAGCGACAGTGAGGTGTTAAGCAGTATTCCGACAAAGGATGTGATTTATACCGCAGCACTCGAAAGTAGACCCGAGGTAAGGCGCTCGCAGTTGGCAATAGAGCAAAGTCAACTGAGCACCAAGATCGCGAAGAGTGGATATATGCCTACCATTAGTTTGTCGGGAAGTTTAGGCGATAGCCATATAACTGGTAGTCAGACGAATTGGGCTAAACAAATGAAGAATAACTTTAGCGGGGCATTGGGTGTGACAGTGAGCATTCCTATTTTTGATAATCGCAAGAATAAGAGTGCTGTAGAGCGTGCTAAGGTGGCAGAAACCACGGCTCAACTCGATTTGCAGGATACACAAAAAGAACTTTATCAAACCATCGAAACCTACTGGCTGAATGCTTCGAACAGTCAGGCAAAGTATGTGGCTGCAAAGTCGAATGTGGAGAGCCTGTCGACTAGTTATAACTTAATGACTGAGCAGTTTAACTTAGGGTTGAAAAATATTGCTGAGTTGCTTAATAGTCGTTCGAACTTGCTGAATGCACAACAAACCATGTTGCAAGATAAGTATACGGCACTGCTGAATCGCAATTTGTTGAGTTTTTATGGTGGTGCTGAGTTAAAGTGATTAACAAAATAATAATATAAAACAGTATGAAATTCAATGCAAAGAAAATAACAATCTGTGTGGTGGCATTGGCTGCCGTGGCAGGTGGTGCATGGTTCTTTATGCACAAGCAGGATGCTCCGTTTGAGGTGAGCTATGAAACTGCTAAGGTGGAGAAAGCCACTATTGGTAACAGTGTGACAGCTACGGGTACGATTGAGGCTGTTACCTCGGTAGATGTGGGTACACAGGTGTCGGGTATTATCGATAAAATTTATGTGGATTATAACAGTACTGTAAAAAAGGGACAGGTTATTGCTGAACTTGATAAGACCAACTTGATTAGTGAATTAAAGAGTGCTACCAGTCAGTTGCAAGGTGCTAAGAGCGATTTAGACTATCAGAAGTCGAATTTTAATCGCATGAAGACCCTTTTTAACAAGGGATTGATTAGTGCCAATGAGTATGAAAGTGCGCGTCTTTCGTTGCAACAAGCCGAAAGTGTGATGGGGCAACGTCAGGAGGCTGTGAACAAGGCTCAAACCAACTTGGGCTATGCCACCATTACTTCGCCTATTGACGGTGTGGTATTGAGCAAATCGGTAGAAGAAGGTCAGACAGTGGCTTCAAGCTTTAGCACACCGACTTTGTTCACTATTGTGAAAGATATGACCGATATGCGCGTGATTGCCAGTGTGGACGAGGCAGACATAGGTCAGGTAAAAGTGGGTCAGCGTGTGACTTATACGGTTGATGCTTATCCTGACGAAACTTTTGAGGGAACTGTGACACAGGTGCGTAATGAGGCTACGACAGACAATAATGTGGTGACCTATGAGGTGGTGATTTCTGCACATAATCCCGACTTGAAGTTAAAACCAGGTCTTACAGCAAATGTTACCATCTACACTATGGAGCAAACGGGCATTTTGAGTGTGCCGACTAAGGCTTTGCGCTTTACTCCGACAAAAGAAACGGTGGGTCCGAAAGATAAAATTGTAGATTGCCAGGGTACACACAAGGTGTGGGTGCGCGAGGGTAATACTTTTAAGGCATATAGTGTGCAGATAGGTATTACGAATGGTACACGAACGCAGATTTTGAGCGGTATAAAAGAAGGCGCTGTTGTGGTGGTTGACATGAAGGAGGCTGCTGCGGAGACTGAAGATCAGACGGCATCGGACGAAGGTGGTAGCGATGAAAAGAGTCCGTTCTCACCTGGTCCTCCTAGTAGAAAGAAAAAGTAGGGAGGAAAGCTTTATGGAAATAAATATTAACAAAAATTATACAGAAGAAAAATTTCCACAGCCTGAAGACCGCACCGATAAAAAGGTGGTGATAGAATTGGACAATGTGCGCCGCAACTTTGTGGTGGGTGATGAAACCGTGCATGCCCTAAAAGGCGTATCGTTTAAAATTTACGAGGGAGAGTTTGTTACAATTATGGGAACCTCGGGTTCGGGCAAGTCGACATTGCTCAACCAATTGGGGTGCCTTGACACACCTTCGAGTGGCGAATACTATCTTGACGGAGTGAGTGTGCGCACCATGCGACGCAGTGAACGCGCCGTGTTGCGTAATCGCAAAATTGGTTTTGTATTTCAGAACTACAACTTATTGCCCAAAACTACGGCTGTAGAGAATGTAGAGCTCCCCTTGATGTATAATGCTGCGGTATCGGCAAAAGAACGTCGTGAACGTAGTATTGAGGCTTTAAAAATGGTGGGATTGGGTGAGCGCTTGTATCATAAGTCAAACCAAATGTCGGGTGGACAGATGCAGCGTGTGGCGATTGCACGTGCTTTGGTAAATGACCCTGCTGTGATTTTGGCGGATGAGGCTACGGGTAATTTGGACACGCGCACTTCGTTCGAGATTTTGGTGCTCTTTCAAAAGCTTTTTAAAGCGGGACGTACCATTATTTTTGTAACGCATAATCCCGAAATTGCCCTTTACTCAAGTCGCAACATTTTTCTGCGCGATGGACTAATTCGTGAGGATGTTGTGAACCACAATATTCAATCGGCTGCCAAAGCATTGGCTGAATTGCCACCTGTGGAGGAGTAATTTAATATAAAAAAGAAGAAACAGATGAATATAAGCAATCTATTTAAGATAGCTTTGCGTGCCATTGCAGCGAACAAGTTGCGCTCCTTCTTGACCATGTTGGGCATTATTATTGGTGTGGCTTCGGTTATTGCCATGATGGCCATTGGGCAAGGGTCGAAAAAGAGTATTCAGGCGAATATTGCTGAGATGGGTTCGAACATGATTATGATTCGTCCCGGACAGGATAAGGGGCCAGGTGGCGCACAGCAAGATGCCTCGGACATGCAAACGCTAAAACTGAAGGACTATGAAACGCTGAAGGAACAGTCGAAATATTTGGCTGCTATTTCGCCTAGCGTGAATGCTTCAGGACAGTTTATTAATGGTAATAACAATACGCCTTCTACGATCTATGGTATTTCGGCAGACTATCTTGAGATTCGCCAACTGAAAATTGAGGATGGCGAGATGTTCTCGGACGAGGACGTGAAAACTAGTGCCAAGGTGTGTGTGATAGGTAAGACTGTGGCAGACAATCTTTTTACGAATGGTGAAGACCCTGTGGGGAAAGTGATTCGTTATAATAAGATACCTTTTCGCATTGTGGGTGTGCTGAAGTCGAAGGGGTATAACTCTTTTGGTATGGACCAAGACGATATGGTGTTGGCACCCTATACTACGGTGATGAAGCGTATACTCTCTGTTACATATTTGCAGGGCATTAATGCTTCTGCCATTACGGAGGATATGACCGATTTGGCGATTGAGGATGTGACAAATATTCTACGCGAGAACCATAAACTGAAGGGGACGGATGAGGATAACTTTACGATTCGTAGTCAACAGGAAATGGCTGAAATGATGAACTCAACCTCCGACACCATGACCATTCTTTTGTTGGTAGTGGCTTGTATTTCGTTGGTTGTAGGTGGTATTGGTATTATGAACATTATGTATGTCAGTGTGACGGAGCGTACAAAGGAGATTGGTTTGCGTATGTCGGTAGGTGCACGTGGCATTGATATTCTTAACCAGTTTCTTATAGAATCGGTATTGCTCAGTGTAACAGGTGGCTTGATTGGTGTGGTATGTGGCATAGGTGCTGCCGTTGGCATTAACGTATTTGCACATTGGCCCATACAGATTCAGCCTTGGAGTGTGTTGTTGAGTTTTGCGGTTTGTTCTGCCACGGGTATATTCTTTGGTTGGTATCCTGCAAAGAAGGCTGCAAGTCTTGATCCGATTGAGGCTATTCGATATGAATAAAGGTTTTAGGAGTTTAGCGTTTTTGGGGCTCAGTAATAGTGTGTTGATTTGCCCTTAGAAACGACTAAACTCCTTGAATCGTTATTGCAAAATGGTGCTTTTAATGAACAGATGTTGCATAATTTGTTTGTTTACGCTATCTTTGCTTTGCAAAAAGTTTAAAAACTTTCAACTTATTAACTTGATAATATGTTAGGCCATTCATCTGATAATATTAAAGAGGTTAGGGCGGCTGGTGTTTTACAAAAAAAACCACGTTTTGAATTGTTCATTGAGGTTTCAATGCACATCATCACTTGGGCTTATATATTTCTTTCGCCGTTGTTCTTTAAGCATAGGGGTGACTCTATTGATTGGGCACGATACATTCATGGTTCTTTATTGCCCCTTGCCACATGTATCGCTTTTTATCTGAACTATTTCTTGTTTATTCCGCGTTTACTGCTAACAGAGCGTAAGGGAAAACTAAAATGGTTTGTATTAGCAAATGTGGTATTGTTTGTTCTTTACGAAATGGGCATGGAGCTTCAAAATATTTTATTTCCACCTCCACGCCCACGTCTTGCTGAATTTGAACATATAGTTATCATTCCTCGTATTTTCTTTGTAATACGTGGTTTCCTTACCATGCTTTTTGCTGTGGGCGCTTCGGTTGCACTAAAGTTAAGTATGCGTTGGCGAAAGAGTGAACAAGCACGTGCTGAGGCTGAATTAGGACGTTCGCAGGCGGAACTAAAAAATTTGAAGAACCAAATAAATCCGCACTTCTTGCTCAATACGCTCAATAATATCTATTCGCTTACAGCCTTTGACCAAGAAAAGGCACAGCAAGCTATTCACGAATTGAGCCGATTGTTGCGCTACATGCTCTATGAAAGTCAAGATAATCGTGTTACATTGACTAAGGAGGTGGAGTTTTTAGATTCGTATATAGCCCTTATGAAACTTCGCATTTATAACGATGTGGATGTGCAGGTGAATTTCGATTTTTCTGAAAACGAACATGTGGAGGTCGCTCCGTTCATCTTTATCTCGTTGGTTGAGAATGCGTTTAAACATGGCATTTGTTCAACGGGTAAGAGTTTTATTCACATTTCGCTAAAGTCTGACAAACACTATTTAGAGTTTAAGTGCGAAAATAGCAATACGCCAAAAGACGATACAGACAAAGCACCAGGCGGCATAGGTTTACAGCAAGTGGCTAATCGTTTGGAGCTGTCTTATCCAGGTCGTTATGATTGGAAGTCGGGCGTGAAAGACGATGGGCGTACTTTTAGCTCTGTAATAAACATTTATGATAAACCCTTAAAACACTAAGAATATGAGATGTGCTATTGTTGACGACGAACCTCTGGCTCTTGCCTTGATGGAGAGTTATGTAAATAAAACTCCGACGTTGGAACTTTGTGGCAAATATGCAAGTGCGGTGGAGGCAATGGGTGGTTTGCAACGCGAGCCTGTAGACATTGTTTTCCTCGATATTCAGATGCCCGATCTTAATGGACTTGATTTTTCGAAGACCATTGATACCTCGCGCACACGCATTATTTTTACTACGGCTTTCGACCAATATGCCTTGGAGGGGTATAAGGTGAATGCGCTTGACTATTTGCTTAAACCTATCAGTTATACTGATTTTGTGGCTTCGGTTAATAGGGCACAAAAATGGTATGATTTGATGCAGAGCAAACAGAAAGCACAAGCTGCTGAGGATGCTCCAACTCAAACAGCCAACCAAGAGCATGCTACGCAAAGTAATGGTAATTGCATTTTCGTGAAGAGCGACTATAAGTTGATTCGTATTGACTTTGATGATATCCTTTATATTGAAGGTTTGAAGGACTACGTAAAGATTTATCTGTCATCTGGTATAAAGCCTGTTTTGAGTCTTAGCTCTATGCGTAGCATTGAGAGTGCTTTGCCCGATTCTGCATTTTATCGTGTGCATCGCTCTTATATAGTGAATATGAACAAGGTTCGTGTTTTTGAGCGTGGACAAATTGTTTTTGGTGAGAAATACATTCCTATCTCAGACAGTTATAAAGACCATGTGCAAAATTACCTCAGTGCACATATGTTGCAAGGTAGGGGAGGATCTGTATAATGTAAAAGAGGATAATGTCGTATAATGCACAATGAATAATTCCATGTGGAGAAGGTTTTAATCCTACATGCGCTTGGAATTATTCATTGTTTTTTTTATGATTTTGTCGATTCTTTTATATCCTTTATTCTTTTTCAAAATGCGTTTTGATTTTTAAAAGGATTTCGCCTTCGTTGAAAGTTTTGAAATGATTGCCAAAAAACTCTATGAGCAAGGGATAGTGCATGATTTGAGCCATTTTCATTGCTCTATTGAATGCTTCTTTGTCGCGAATAATGAAAAGAGCATAAGCTGCATACACATAGATGGTGGCATATTCGGGACTGTATGTATAGTTGGCAAGGAACCGCCATAGGGTGGGGGCTTCCTTCCAATAATTGTGTTGTGCAAGCAGTTGGGTGATAGACAGGCAATCTTTTTCGGTAATTGAAGGAAGAGTAATGGCTGCTTCGAGTGTTTCGATTGCTTTATTTACATTTTTAAATTCAACGTAAATTCCTGCTAACTGAATGTAGGCTTCGCTGGGAGATGTGCCCAACATGCAAAGATTAAGAATTAAATCTTTCACTTCGTTGTGCTGGTTTTCGCTGATGAGTGCGCAAACTAAGTCGTTGATGATTCTTGCATGGTCGGGATTGTCGAGCGGGCAGAGTCGTAAGGCATCTTGCATAAATCGCAAGGCGTCTTTGTTTTGCTTTAAGGAATAAAGTTGCTCGCCTACATACATTCTTAAGCTATAATCGTTAGGACATTTCTTTATGTATTCCTTGCAACATTCCATGCCTAGATCGTAGTTTTGCATAGAAAACAATGCGAATACCTTTAAACTCATGGCGCGTTGGTTGTCGGCATCAAGTGCTAAGGCATAATCGCAGCTTTGTACACAATTTTGAAATTGCTCACATTTTTGCTGAATATCAGCCAACTGTACCCATGAATCGGCATCGTAAGGATTAGCATCCACCATTCTATTGCCTGCTTCAATGCTCTTGTCGTATTGCTGAAGTTGGAAATAAGCGTCAGCTAAAAGTTCATCTACACGACTGCGAAATTGGTAGTCCGCAGGCATTTTGTTTAAGTATTTAATGGCGAGATTTTGAAAACCATAGTCAAGCAGAATCTCTGAAAAGTCTAAATACCAGTCATAGTCAGTGGTAGACGCATCAGTTGTTAGGCAACTTGCAATTCTTTCTTCTGCTTTTTTGTGTCTGCCACTTGCCACATCCCATTCCGCATAAAACAACTGCACATCGCGGTTAAGTTGGTTAGGAATGCTTTTTACCAAAGCCAACGCTTCGCTCCATTTTCCGCGTGTTTTCAGTCGATAGGCTTTTACTACTAACACATCTTCGCTATCGGGGTGTAGTTTTTCGGCAAAGCGCATCAAGCGTTCCGCCTCATAGTTTTTGCCTTCTTTTTCGTAATATTCTTCTATATCCATTAAAACAGAAGCATCCATGTAGAAAGGTTCGCCGCTTTCTATTCGCTGCTCATATTGTTCAATGGCTTCTTTCAGGTATTTGTTCATGGGTAAGTTCTTTAGTTTTTAAGTAAAAAGGGCTACACTTTTAGTTTAAAGTGGGACGAGGGTTCGTCTTCTCTTTTTTGTACTAAAAAGTGTAGCCATTCCTTTTTTATGCGTCTATAAGGCGCGGGGAGAGTGTTACTTTTGTTTTGCCCAAGTATCCTTCAATCCTACTGTGCGGTTAAACACGAGGTGGTCGGGGGTAGAGTGCTTGTCGGCAGTAAAGTAACCTGTGCGTTGGAATTGCAAGTAGCGATTACCTGTGGGGTTCTCGGCTGCAAACTTCTCTACGTAGCAGTTTGTAAGAACCTTAAGAGAGTCGGGGTTGAGCAATTCGCGGAAGTCACGCTCATCGGCAGAGGGATTCTCTACGTTGAAGAGACGGTCGTACAGACGTACTTCTGCGGGTACGCTATGTGCCACACTTACCCAATGCAAAGTGCCCTTAACCTTACGGTTTGCACCTTCCATACCACTCTTACTTGCGGGATCGTATTCAGCATAAACTTCTTCGATAGTGCCATCGGCAGCCTTCTTGCAACCAGTACACTTCACGATATAAGCATTCTTTAAGCGTACTTCTTTGCCAGGAACCATACGGAAGAATTTCTTTGGTGCATCTTCCATAAAGTCGGCACGCTCCATCCACAATTCACGGCTAAAGGTAATGGTGTGTGTGCCATCAGCTTCGCATTCGGGGTTGTTAATAGCTTCCATTTCCTCAGTCTGACCCTCGGGATAGTTGGTAATGATAAGTTTCACAGGGTCGAGCACTGCACTTACGCGTAAGGCACGTGCATTGAGGTCTTCGCGTGCGGCAGCTTCGAGCATGGCATAGTCGTTCAAGGCTTCGAACTTAGTATAGCCAATCATGTCGATAAATTTGCGCACGGCTTCGGGTGAATAACCACGACGACGTAAACCACATACAGTCGGCATTCGTGGGTCGTCCCAACCATCAACCAAGTGTTCTTGTACCAAAGCCAAAAGCTTGCGCTTTGACATAACGGTATAAGTAAGGTTCAGACGGTTAAATTCGTACTGATGTGGACGATTATCTTCAAGGTCCTTACCCTCCTTCAACTCATCGATAAAGTGGTCGTAGAGAGGACGGTGAGGCACGAATTCCAACGTACAGATAGAGTGGGTTACACCTTCAAAGTAGTCGCTTTGTCCGTGGGCAAAGTCGTACATGGGGTAAACCTTCCATTTGCTACCAGTGCGGTGGTGCTCTTTGTTAATGATGCGGTAGATAATAGGATCGCGGAAGTGCATGTTAGGATTAGCCATGTCAATTTTGGCACGCAACACCATAGCACCCTCTGCGATTTCGCCTGAGTTCATCTTTTCAAAAAGAGCCAAACTCTCTTCAATAGGACGGTTGCGATAAGGGCTTTCTACACCAGGTTGTGTGGGAGTACCTTTTTGTGCAGCAATCTCCTCGCTGCTTTGTTCGTCAACATATGCCTTGCCCTCCTTAATCAAACGAATGGCAAAGTCCCACAACTTCTGAAAGTAGTCAGAGGCGTGATAAATGTTACCCCATTTAAAGCCGAGCCACTCAATGTCTTCTTTAATAGCGTCAACATATTCGGTGTCCTCTTTTTGTGGATTGGTATCGTCGAAACGAAGGTTGCACACGCCACCAAACTTCTGAGCTACACCAAAGTCCATGCAAATAGCTTTGGCGTGACCAATGTGAAGGTAGCCGTTAGGTTCGGGCGGGAAGCGTGTTTGCAAGCGTCCGCCATTCTTGCCTTCTTTTAAGTCGTTGGCTACAATTTGCTCGATAAAGTTCAAGCTCTTCTTTTCTGTATTCTCAGTGTTATTATTTTCTACCATAGTGGTTGTTTGTTTAAAGGGTGCAGGGCGGTGATTTTAAAATCTAAATCTTTGGCACCGCCCTTATAGGCTTAGTTAGCCATTTCCGAGATAAACTTAATTCTTACCAGTCTAATCTCATCTTCGGTATAATCGTTACCCAGCTCATCGAGTGCAGCATCAAGGTCGTCAGTTTCGCTTTCCTTGAAATACAAGTAAATATCCTCTACGTGGTCGTCGTCAATCACATCGTTAATAAAGTAATCGATGTTGATTTTTGTGCCCGAGTAAACAATCGATTCAATTTCGTCGAGCAATTCTTCAAATTCAATACCATTTGCCATGGCAATGTCATCGAGAGCCACCTTACGGTCGATGCTATGAATAATTCCCACCTTAAGTTTCGATTTGTTAGCTACGGTGCGTATTCTCAAGTCTTCGGGACGCTCAATTTCGTTTTCCTCACAGTGCTTCTTAATGAGTTTGCAAAACTCAGTACCATAGCGTTTAGCCTTACCAGCACCTACACCAGGCATATTTTGCAATTCGTCGAGAGTCTGCGGATAGAAAGTAGCCATCGCCTCGAGCGTGTTGTCTTGGAAAATGACATAAGGTGGAACATCGAGTTCCTTAGAGAGTTCTTTACGTAAATCTTTCAGCATATTGAACAAGCTGGGGTCTACTGCGCACGCCGATTCATCGTGCATTTCGGCTTCAGCTTCTTCTTCAAAATTGCGATCTTCTGTTATCATGAATGAAGTTGGTTTCTTTATAAAAGCATGCCCTTCTTTAGTAACTTTAAGCACGCCATAGTTATTTACATCCTTGTCGAGATAGTCTGAGATGAGCGCCTGTCGAATCACAGCGTTCCACGTACGTTGGCTTACGTCTTCTCCACATCCAAAGCATTCTAATTGGTCGTGGTGGTAGGCGCAAATTTCCTCAGTACGTTTTCCCAACAAGACATCTTTAATGTAATCATCACGGAAGTTCTCCTTTGTAGCAAGGATAACCTCCAACACTTTCAACAAATCCTCTTTCGCTTCAACCTTTTCTTTTGGATGTAAACAGTTGTCGCAGTTACCGCAGTTGTCTTTTTCGTAAGTCTCCCCAAAATAGTGTAGCAAGAGTTTTCTGCGGCAAAGCGAACTTTCTGCATAAGCGGCAGTTTCTTTTAGGAGTTGTCTGCCAATGTCTTGTTCAGCCACTGGCTTTCCCTCCATGAACTTTTCTAGTTTCTTTAAGTCTTTGCGTGAGTAAAAAGCAATACATTTTCCTTCGCCACCGTCTCTTCCTGCACGTCCAGTTTCTTGGTAATATCCTTCCAAACTTTTGGGAATGTCATAGTGAATGACAAAGCGCACATCGGGTTTATCAATACCCATACCAAATGCGATAGTAGCCACAATCACATTGATGCGCTCCATGAGGAAGTCGTCTTGTGTTTTCGACCTTGTGGCAGCGTCCATACCTGCGTGATAAGCTTCGGCTTTAATGTTGTTTGTGCGCAACACCTCAGCCAATTCTTCCACTTTTTTACGGCTCAGACAATAAATAATGCCACTGCGAGGAGTACCTTGCTTAATATACTTAATAATGTCTTTGTCAACATCCTTGGTCTTGGGTCGGATTTCGTAATAGAGGTTCGGTCTGTTAAACGAACTCTTATAAGTAATGGCATCGGTTATGGCAAGGTTCTTTTTAATGTCGGTAGCTACTTTTTCGGTAGCAGTTGCCGTAAGGGCAATGATAGGAGCCTCGCCAATATTGTTGATGATGGGGCGTATTTTACGATATTCAGGACGGAAATCGTGTCCCCATTCTGAAATACAGTGAGCCTCGTCAACTGCATAAAAAGAGATTTTTATGCTTTTCAGAAACTCTATGTTACTCTCTTTTGTCAACGATTCGGGAGCTACATAGAGCAGTTTAGTTATGCCGTTTTTAATATCCGACTTAACCTTTTCAACCTGGTTTCGCGTAAGTGAAGAGTTAATGAAGTGCGCCACACCATCGTTTTGACTCATGTGGCGGATAGCATCAACTTGATTCTTCATCAAAGCAATAAGCGGGGATATAACAATGGCTGTTCCCTCCATGATGAGTGAAGGCAACTGATAGCACAGTGATTTACCACCACCTGTAGGCATCAATACAAACACGTTGTTACCTGCTAACAACGATTTGATGATACTTTCTTGGTTGCTTTTGAATGTATCAAAGCCGAAATGCTCTTTAAGAGCGTGTTTCAATTCAATATCTTCCGTCATAGCTTTTCCTTGGTTGCTTAGAGGTTAGAGGGTGGTTCTAAAAAGAATCGTTTAGTTAAGAATTCTGTTTCAGAATCCCCCTGAAATGTGAGAACATGGGTTTAAAGCATGCATTATAGCCCTTGTCCGTAGGTTTACCTAAGCAAAGGTATAACAATTTTCTTGAAAACACCCTATTCTATATTTATTTTTTATGCAAAAATGGAATATTCTGCAAGACCGAGAATGCGCAGACAAAAATAACGGGCTAACTGTTGTATGTTTCCAAAATCAGTTTGTCCGTTATTATCATTGTTTTATGGGGTTTGGAATAAGATTTTCACGTTTTGTTGAATCCTATCATCGCCCATAATTTTTTATGCCAAGTTGCCACGTTTTTCCATTTGGCTTTCGGCATATTCTTTTGTTACCTCAAATTGTTTTTCGCCTGATGATGGAATTTCAAACATTGCATCCATCATAATGGTTTCAACAATAGAGCGTAGACCACGTGCACCCAACTTAAACTCTACCGCCTTGTCTACGATGTAGTCGAGGGCCTCTTTATCGAATGTAAGTTTTACTCCATCCATTTCAAAGAGTTTGATGTATTGTCTAACAATAGAGTTTTTGGGCTCAACCAAGATGCGTGCAAGTGCCTCCTTGTCTAATGGGTTAAGATAAGTAAGCACAGGCAGACGACCAATGATTTCAGGAATCAAACCAAACGACTTTAAGTCTTGTGGTTCGATATACTGCATCAAGTTCTTGGGGTCAATCTTCTTTGCGTTCTGCACAGAGTTATAGCCCACCGTGTGTGCGTTAAGTCGTTGTGCAATGCGCTTTTCGATGCCATCGAATGCACCACCGCAAATAAAGAGAATGTTGCGAGTGTCTACGTGAATATAGTCTTGGTCGGGGTGTTTGCGTCCACCCTTTGGGGGCACATTCACCATGGTGCCTTCAAGCAGTTTAAGCAAACCTTGTTGCACACCTTCGCCACTTACATCGCGTGTGATAGAAGGGTTGTCGGCTTTGCGAGCAATCTTGTCGATCTCATCGATAAACACAATGCCACGTTCTGCTTTAGCCACATCAAAGTCTGCCACCTGCAACAAGCGCGAAAGGATGCTCTCTACGTCCTCGCCCACATAACCAGCTTCGGTAAATACCGTAGCATCCACAATGGTAAAAGGCACGTCGAGCAAACGGGCAATGGTGCGAGCCAAAAGCGTTTTACCTGTACCCGTAGAACCCACCATCACGATGTTAGACTTTTCAATTTCCACATCGTCATCGTTCTTTTTAGCCGTGTTAGCTTGCGACAAACGTTTATAGTGGTTATATACCGCCACACTCATGTAGCGTTTTGCATCGTCCTGTCCTATAATATATTGGTCAAGATAGTCCTTGATTTCCTTTGGCTTAGGCACGTTGTCAAGGTCGATCTTTTCAGCTGTGCTCTTATTCTTTTTGTCGTTTGCGAGGTCGCTCGGCATGTATTCTTCAAGCATGTGGTATGCGTTCTGAATACAGTCAGAGCAAATAAAGCCATGGGCGCCAGTAAGCAATAAAGGCACTTCTGATTGTGAACGACCGCAGAAAGAGCAAACATTTTCTTTACTTTTTGCCATAATCGTTTATGAAGACTTTTTTATAGACTGTTTTCAGCGTGTTATTCAGCCTTTTTGTCTTTCTTAGGTTCAAAAATCTTATCAATCATGCCATACTCTTTAGCCTCGGTAGCTGTCATCCAGTAGTCGCGGTCAGAGTCAGCCCACACCTTGTCGAAATCAGTGTGTGAGTGGTCAGCAATGATTGTGTAAAGTTCTTTTTTGAGCTTTTGAATTTCGCGTGCAGTGATTTCGATGTCCGAAGCCTGACCTTGTGCGCCACCCATCGGTTGGTGAATCATTACGCGGCTATGGGGCAGGGCAGAGCGTTTGCCTTCTTCGCCAGCCACCAAAAGAACCGCAGCCATTGAAGCTGCCATACCTGTGCAGATAGTAGCTACATCGCTCTGAATAAATTGCATTGTATCGTAGATTCCTAAACCCGCATAAACTGATCCACCCGGTGAGTTTACATAGATAGAAATGTCTTTGCCGGGGTCGGTTGAGTCGAGATAGAGCAATTGTGCTTGCAATGTGTTAGCCGTATAGTCATCGATTTGTGTACCCAAAAAAATGATGCGGTCCATCATCAAACGTGAGAATACGTCCATCTGTGTAACATTCAGTTGGCGTTCCTCAAGAATGTAGGGGTTAAGATACTGATTTTGGCTTTTAATTACGTCGTCCAATACCATAGAGTTGACTCCTGCATTGGCCACCGCAAATTTTCTGAAATCAGAAAGTGTGTTCATAAGTTCTAATATATTTCTTCTCTTGTTTAATCAAAAGAAAGGTAAAAGTTGAAAACCTTAGCAAGCTGACTTGCGACAGCACAACTTTTCAACTTTTACCTTTCAATTTAAACCGCGTATAATCGGTTATTATTATTTGCTCTCTTCGAACATCTTAGTGAAGTCTTCGGCTGAAATGCTCTTGTTATTGAGCTTCACTACGTTCTTCAAAGCTTCAGCGAGCTTCTGGTCTACACAACGATCTACGAGTTGGTGAACTTGCTCTTGGTGCTTCAGCATTTCTTGTGCGTAGTTTTCGAGATATTCGTCGGGGATGTTGTTCATACCATACTGAGCGAACTGGAAGCGAGCAGCCTGTACGGCAGCAGCTTTTACGTCCTTGTCGTCCACCTTAATCTTGTTGGCCTTAACAAGTTGTTCCTTGATGAGCTGCCACTTCAACTCTTCAATGCTCTTTGCATAGTTCTCCTCGATGAACTTATCGTCCTTATCCTTGTTGTTAGCCTTCATGATCTTCTTCAAAAGGTCGTCAGCGAATTCGAGTTCGCCCACCTTCTGTTCCATGTAAGCGCGTACGTCGAGGAGGAACTTATAGTCACTATCGTTCTTCTGCAAATCCTGGATGCTCTCCTTAATCTTAGTGCGAGCTTCTTCTTCGCTCTTCACTTCGTCCTTACCGAAAACTTTGTCGAAGAATTCTTGGTCGAGTGTAGCAGGAACAAAACGGCTAATTACGTTAACCTGGAAGCTAAAGTTACCAGTGTGGTTTTGTACGTCTTCGCGTTCAATCTTGAGGAGAGACATCAATTCAGCCTCGTTAGCTTCGTAAGCAGCAGAGGGGTTGAAAGTGATTACGTCGTTCTTCTTAGCGCCTTCGAAAATCTTCTTTTGGTCGTCGCTCTTGAAGTAAGTAGGCATCAAAGAAGAGTTTTCGATAACGAGACCGCCTTCTTTGGGTTGACCGTTTTCGTCGAGTTCTGCCAAAGTACCGCGCAAGATGTCGCGATCTTCGTAAGACTCAACGTCCTCGGGGTGACCAGCCTGCTGCTGCAAAGCACCGAGTTGCTTAGTGATAGTATCGTCGCTTACTTCGATGTCGTAGTAGTCAACAGTATCTTCTTCAGTCAACTCAGCTTTGAACTTAGGAGCAATGGCGATGTCGAAGATGAAAGTGAAGTCATCTTGCTTCTCGATGTCCTGAGGCTCTTGCTTGTCGCTACCGAGGGGTTCGCCAAGCATATTGATTTTCTTAGTCTTGATATAGTCGAAGAGGCTATCTTGCAAGAGTTTGTTAACTTCTTCAGCCTTGGCTTGTGTGCCATACATCTTCTTAACGAGGCTTGCGGGCACGTGTCCGGGACGGAAACCAGGCATCTGAACTTTCTTGCCAAGATCCTTGAGTGATTTGTTTACGTTTGCTTCGTAGTCGGCCTTAACCATGTTGATGGTGAGCACACCGGCAACTTTGCCGACTTTCTCGAATTGAATATCCATTTGTTTTACTGATTTTATTTATTCTTGTTTTGTTGCATCTACTATGTGTTTTTGTGCTTCATTACACGCCATCATAGCGTTTGCGACGGCAAATTTAATATTTTTCTTTGAGAAATGGAACATTACACCAAATCTTTTTTGTTTTTGTTGAGATATTGGTTACAAGAAACACTTTAAAAATAATGCTGAATACCTTATGTATTAAGTATAAGAAGGTGTAGTATTTGGTGTAAAATTAAAAATTTCAAGTCCATTCTTTGTGTTTGCTATATATTATTCCTTTTTCTATGTCACCACGATGCATTCTCCCATTTCTTTTGTTAATCAATGCTATTTCAGCATAGCTGTAAATCAGAATGTTTAATTGTTTTTGCTTGCTTATTTGTTCTGTATTATAATTATTCGTAATTTTGCTAATGAGAAGGCAAATTGGGTGGGTCAGTACACTGGCTGCCCGATTTCACGTTTGTTCTTCAATAGCGAAGAGGTGTACCTGCTTCGTTTTTTATAATTGTATTTACCATTAGGTAAAAGCATAGCATCATTGCAAAGTGGGTTCTCCTATGACTTGTGTATCGTATTTGAATAACTTGTTCATAATCTATTACTTGTGTAGTTATTTCGTTTCTAAGTTTCGCAAATAAGTAGATATTCAAAAAATAGGTATTTGCAAGGAATGCTTATTTTTAATAACTTTGCAGCAAAACAAAAATATTATGACAACAGAAGAATATTTCTACTTAGACCATTATCTTGAGCATTATGCTATAATATTCGGAAATAATGATATGAAATCATTATTTAATGAAGTTGACGAATACCAGTATTTCCTATTTAAGAATACCGAACAAATATCTTTTGATGAAGGTAAGATAAAGGTTGAATATTTTTACAACAAGGCTAAAACTTTTGATTATTGGTCAAAGCCTACTTTTAGAATAGATGAACCCAAACCTTTTGCTTAACTTCTTCATTGTAAGATGTTGAATAATGAATAACCTTTGTTTATCTAATTGTTTGGCATAATTCATTCTTATTTCGTCAATCCACAGCATATCAGCATTGATGTACATATCTACAATAGCTGTTGGGTTGTTTGTGTAACCCAAGTCTATCCCAAAGAAGGAGGCATCTGTTCAATCGATAAAATTTGTATTAAAAAATCCTCTTTTTGAGTCAATCAATTAATTTTGTCGAGTTGATTAGTATACTTTTGGGGGACAGTTTTTTGCTTGTTTTCGTAGTCGTGTGCCTTCGGAATGATATCGGAATGTCTTCGGAATGGTATCGGGAATTTTTGAGTCGTAAAAAAGAGGTGTTTGAAACATGTTTACGAGTGGAAAAATGTCACGTGCAGAAAGGTGTCGCTTTGGGGTGGTTGAGATGTAGAAAAAGTGTATGCTCTGCCTTTTAGAAAAGGTGTTCAATATTTGAAAAAAGTGAAGTGTAAAATTTTTGGCATTGAGAAAATAGTGTAAGTTTTTTTGCGTTTTCTTCTGTATAAAATGGGTTATTTAGAAATAACTTTGTAGCTTTGCGGAAATTTTGGAGGTTGAATACACATTCCGATTGTTTGGCTTTTAAAGTTTATTTCGCACCAAAAAGGCGTTAGATAATGGCAGTAACTAAGCAAAATATAAAAGACATACATGCACTTAGCATGAAGAAACATCGCGACGCAGGGCATTGCTTTGTGGCAGAAGGGCCTAAAGTGGTGGGCGATTTGTTGCCCCTAATGGCGTGTCGTGAACTTTATGCAAGTGGCGATTTTTTAAATTCATTGTCTGCTGATGTGCTGAATGGCATTCAGCGCATTGAAGAGGTTGACCAAAAAACGCTTGAACGATTGTCTTTGCTATGTGCGCCACGCGAGGCCTTGGCGGTTTTTGAAAAGCCACAAACCAACCAAAGTATTGCGCAGTTAGCAGCTTTGACTAAAACACAATTATGCTTGGCGCTCGATGGCGTGCAAGACCCAGGGAATATGGGTACAATCGTGCGCATTGCCGATTGGTTTGGCATAGAACATATTTTTGCCTCGTTGCATACAGCCGATGTCTTTGCGCCTAAAGTGGTGCAAGCCACGATGGGAGCTGTGGGACGCGTAAAAGTGCATTATGTAGATTTGCCCCAGTTGTTTAGTAGTTTAGATAACGGAGTGGCAGTGTATGGCACATTCTTGGATGGTAAAAATATGTACGACCAAGAAATTGCAGCTAACGGACTGATTGTGATGGGCAACGAGGGTAAGGGAATCTCGCCTGAAGTAGCCACCTATATAAATCGAAAACTTTACATCCCTCCCTTCCCCGAAGGACGCGATACAAGCGAGAGCTTGAATGTGGCTGTGGCAACGGCTGTGGTGTGTGCAGAGTTTCGCAGACGTGCGCAATAGAAAAAAGTTTGTTCTTTGTTCTGAAAAAGATTTCAATATATAAGTAGGTATTCAAGATTCTGTGTAATCGCATTTTGATTATTCTTGCATTTTGAAGCCTCTACTTACGAAACTAAAAAAATGTAATGATGTCGAACATAAGCTCTCTATTTGATGAATGTGGCGTGTCGGTGGCTTTATTGGTGCTGGCAGCCGTGAGTTTGGTGCTGCTGTATGTGTTGCGACTGCGCCATTACAATTTATTAAAAAAATATGCCGATTGGCAAGATGAAGCTGAGGCAGTGGAATTTGCCACACACGATGCTTTACATTGCGAAGTGGGAGAGGAAGAAGCCGAAGGTAGTGGCTATCCCTTTATCTCGATAGTAGTGCCTATTAACCATTTCAGCACGAATTTAGACGAACAGTTGCAAGCCTTGTTCTCGCAGCAGTATGCGGGGCAGTTCGATGTGGTGTTGGCTGATGAGGAGCATTCTGCCGACACCAAAGAAATGGTGAAACGCTATAAAGAGCAATATGCAGATTTGCGCAGCACTTTTGTGCCTGAAACTTCGCGTAACATAGAACGCAGAAAATTGGCTCTTACCTTAGGCATAAGAGCCTCGCGTGGGGAATGGGTTATTGTGGTCAGTGCCGAAAGCATGCCCGTGAACCATGATTGGTTGCAGCATTATGCGCAGCACCTTACGTCGGATGTCGATTTTGTGCAAGCTTATAGCAACTACGAAGACGATGGTTCAATGCTGATGCGTAGAGCCATATATGAGCGTGTTACAGATTTTGCTACTCGCTTACATGCCTACGAAGATGGTGTGTCTTTGTTCTGTAATAACACCAATTGGGCGGTGCGCAAGGATTGGTTCTTTGCTCAGCAGGGGTTTTCAGACAGCTTGTTGCTTGCCTTTGGTGAGGAAGCTATTTTTGTGAATCGACATGTTGACGCTGAACGTAGTGCTTTGCTTTGTTCGCCCACGACAAAAATGAATGAATTGTTGCCTTCAAAACACTTGCTCAATGTGAACCGTGTGCAACATGCTGAGGTAAAGCGTTGGTTGAGTGGAGCAGCTCGTAAATATGCCTATACCACATCGGTTGCATCGTGGATGGCTTATGTAAACGTATTGAGTTTGCTGACCTACTGCCTATGGCGCCTGATAGCACTGTATATGGGTGTACCCTATGGTGTGGGTAGTGCGTTGACAGACTTTGTGTGTTTGTTGCTATGTGTGGGCAGTGTGTTACTCGCTCTCAAAATAGGGCAAAAAGGTTTACACGCCTTGCACGAACGCAAAATGGGTGTTTATCCCTTTACTTATAATTTGTTACGTCCGTGGCATACGCTCTCTGTTATTTATGAGCGCTGGGGACATCAACGAGACTTTGAACGAAAATTCTTATAAATCTGCGCTCGTCACTTGTTTGTGACGAACGGATGTAATCTATTGATAAAAAATAATGCCAAAGATTTCAGAAAGAGCAGTACAGATGCCGGAGTCGCCTATCCGCAAACTCGCTCCCTTAGCTACACAGGCTAAAGAGAAAGGCATCCATGTCTATCATCTTAATATTGGTCAGCCCGACCTCCCTACGCCTGAGGCAGGACTTGATGCTTTGCGACACATTGATCGTAAGGTGTTAGAATATAGTCCGAGTCAGGGCTTTCGCGGTTATCGTGAAAAACTCACCCATTATTACGAAAAGTATGACATTCACCTCTCGCCCGACGATATAATCATAACATCGGGCGGTTCAGAGGCTGTGTTATTTGCCTTTATGTCGTGCTTGAATCCTGGCGACGAAATTATTGTGCCAGAGCCAGCTTATGCCAACTATATGGCGTTTGCCATTTCTGCAGGTGCTAAAATTCGTACCATTGCTACGACTATCGAAGAGGGTTTTTCATTGCCTAAGGTTGAGAAGTTTGAGGAGTTGATAAACGAGCACACACGTGCCATTTTGATTTGCAACCCTAACAACCCAACGGGTTACCTGTATACGCGTCGCGAGATGAATCAAATTCGTGATTTGGTAAAGAAATACGACCTTTATCTTTTCTCGGACGAGGTGTATCGTGAATTTATTTATACAGGTTCGCCCTATATTTCGGCTTGCCACCTTGAGGGAGTAGAGCAGAACGTAGTGCTCATCGACTCCGTGTCTAAGCGTTACAGCGAATGCGGAATTCGCATTGGTGCGCTAATCACAAAGAACGAAACAGTGCGCAAGGCAGTGATGAAGTTCTGTCAAGCACGTTTAAGTCCTCCCTTGATTGGTCAGATCGTGGCTGAGGCTTCGCTCGACGCAACTCCTGAGTATGCGCGTGATGTGTATGACGAGTATGTGGAACGACGTAAGTGTTTGATAGACGGTTTAAATCGTATTCCTGGCGTATATTCACCCATTCCTATGGGAGCCTTCTATACGGTAGCAAAATTGCCTGTTGACGATGCCGAAAAGTTCTGTGCTTGGTGTTTGACCGACTTTAACTATGAGGGCGAAACTGTGATGATGGCACCTGCTGCGGGTTTCTATACCACACCGGGTGCAGGACGCAACCAAGTGCGCATTGCCTATGTGCTTAAAAAAGAAGACTTGCAGCGTGCACTCTTTGTGTTACGCAAGGCGCTTGAGGCATATCCAGGCAGAGAAATTGTGCAATAGTTTTTACTTTTTAATTAGAATATAGGGTGGTTTTATTAATTTAGAACCACCCTAAAGATTTGAAGTTTATGCTATCTTTATTCTTAGCAAAACGTTTTTTTAAGAATAGTCATACAAAGGGTGAGGCTGTGAAAAAGGCTTCGCCTCCAGCTTTGCGCATTGCCACTGCAGGCATTGCTGTGGGGCTTGCCGTAATGATTATTTCAATCTGTGTGGTTCGTGGTTTTCAGCACGAGGTGACGGCAAAACTTACGGGATTTGCTTCGCACATTGAGATTATAGACCTAAACTCGTTAGGTTCGCCCGAGACGTATCCGCTTGTAACAGACACCGCATTTATGCACAAGGTTCAGCAAGCACCAGGTGTGACTCATGTGCAGCGTATTTCGCAAAAGATGGGCATTTTTAAAACCGAAAATGACTTTGCTGGTGTAGCGTTGAAGGGTTGTGGACCTGAATATGATGTGAATTTTATAAGTCGGTATATCACAGCGGGCAGACTTCCTAAATTTTCAGACACAAAATCGAGCAATGAGATTTTAATTTCTCAGATGCTTGCTAAAAAGTTGGGTCTGAAGTTGGGCGATAAGGTGTATAGTTATTATTTTGCCAACACAGTGAAGCAGCGTCGTTTTACGGTGGTAGGCATTTATAACACGTATTTAAAGCAGTTCGACAATACGATTGTGCTGACCGATCTTTACACCGTAAACCAGTTAAACCGTTGGGAATCAGACCAAAGTAGTGGCGTTGAGGTAAAACTCAGTTCGTTCGATATGTTGCCTCAAGCACAAACTTATTTAGCCAAGCACATTGGTGGGAAGACCGATCGTTACAAGCGCACATATTCGGTATTGGGCATTCAGGATAATCCCAACACAGCGTCGATTCTTTCATGGCTCAATTTGTTAGACCTTAACGTGATGGTGATTCTTGTAATCATGATTTGCGTAGCAGGTTTTACAATGATCAGTGGTTTGCTTATTCTGATTTTGGAGCGCACCTCAACCATTGGTGTGCTAAAGGCTTTGGGTGCCACCAATAGTCGCATACGTCACACATTTTTGATTTATGCAGCGCTCATTGTGAGTCGTGGTTTGCTGTTGGGCAATGTTATTGGCTTAGGACTTGTGTTATTGCAGAAATATTTACATCTTGTAAGTCTTGACCCAGAGGTATATTATGTGCCTTATGTGCCCGTAGAGCTTAATGCGTGGTGGATTATTGGTTTAAACCTTGCCACACTTGCAGCAACAATGTTGGCTCTCGTATTGCCCAGCTTCTTGGTTTCGAGGGTACAACCTGCCAAGGCTATTCAGTTTGATTAAGGTGGGTAGTATATGCTATTTGTAGTATATAATTTTTAGAGGACACTATTAAAATAAGTGACAGGTGAAATTTGAGTTCTCTGTTGTCAAAGAACAACAGGGTTTCACTTGTCACTTTCTACGAGCTGCGAATTTTCACAATGTATTTAGCGTGAATTTTCACAACGGATAGGTATGTAGCTGACCATTATGCAATGGAATATACGATTTCATATTAAATTCGCAACGCTGATTAAGCGTTTGTAGCGAAGCACCGACATGTGTCATGTAAGAGAATTTTAATCTCCACTAATTTTTTCCAAGAAAGTAGCTTCGTCAATGATGGGGATTCCTAATTTTTCGGCTTTTTCGCGTTTTGAAGGTCCCATACCTTCGCCAGCAAGGATAAAGGACGTTTTTTTAGAGATGCTGCCCGTGTTCTTGCCACCATTCTCTTCGATAATCTTTTTATATTCCTCGCGTGAATGTTTTTCAAAGGTGCCACTAATCACAATAGTCTGACCTTCGAGTGCGGTAGATGCCAATTCCTTTTCTTCAACCTGCATCTGCACGCCCACTTCGGTTAAGCGCTGAATGAGTTGAATGTTGCGTTCTTCGCGTAAGAAGGTGCGTACACTCGAGGCAATGATATCGCCTACGCCCTCACAAGTCATAAGGTCGTCGATGGTAGCGTTAAACAAGTTCTGCATCGACTTGAAGTGTCGCGCAATGTTTTTAGCCACGACCTTGCCCACAAAGCGAATGCCTAAGGCAAAGAGCACACGCTCAAAAGGCACTTGTTTGCTTGCCTCAATGCCATCAATTATTTTGTGAGCAGAACGCATCTTGTTACCATCAAATCCCCAAAGATCTTCTACCTTCAGTTTATAAAGGTCGGCAACATCGTGTATTAAACCACGTTCAAAATAGTCGTCGATTGTTTCAGGACCTAACGAGTCGATGTTCATGGCGTCGCGACTAATAAAATGCTCAATTCTGCCTTTTAGTTGTGGTGGACATGCCGTGTCGTTAGGGCAGTAGTGGGCAGCTTCGCCAGGATATCTTACCAATTCAGCGCCACATTCGGGGCATTGATGAATAAAGCAGACCTTCTCGCCTAATTGATTACCCAGCTTTTTGCGTGCCTCTAAGTCTACACCCACAATTTGGGGAATAATTTCGCCCGCTTTTTCTACAAAGACATGGTCGCCCAAGTGCAGGTCGAGTTGATTGATAATATCCTCATTATGGAGCGAAGCACGGCGCACCGTGGTTCCGGCAAGCAATACGGGTTCCATGTTTGCCACAGGGGTTACAGCACCCGTTCTGCCCACCTGGTAAGTTACTTTGAGCAAGGGGGTGCAAGCTCTTTCGGCTTTAAATTTATAGGCAATCGCCCAACGCGGACTCTTAGCCGTGAAGCCTAATTGCTGTTGCTGTTCTAAAGAGTTTACTTTAAGCACAATGCCATCGGTGGCAACGGGGAGCTCGCGTCGGTGAATATCCCAATAGTCGATATATTGAAAAATCTCGTCTACACTATGTGCCAGTTGCACGTGTTTAGATATTTGAAAACCCCATTTTCGTGCCTCTTTTAATCGGCCGTAATGTGTGGGTTGCGTCAGTTCGTTGCCAATCACGTAATAAAGGTAGGCATCCAAATGGCGCTTGGCAACAGTGGCAGAACTTTTGCTTTTAAGTGTACCCGAAGCGGCATTTCGCGGATTGGCAAAGAGCGGTTCTTCGCGAGCTTCGCGTTCGGCATTAAGTTTTTCAAAACTAGTCCAAGGCATGAGCACTTCACCTCGAATTTCAAAATCGGGTGGACAACCTATGTTGTCGGGAATCTCGAGCGGAATGGTACGAATAGTTTTCACGTTGGCGGTTACGTCATCGCCTTTCACACCATCACCACGTGTCACGGCATGCTTCAATCGATAGTTTTCGTAAGTAAGCGAGATGCTCAATCCATCGAATTTCAGTTCGCAGCAAATTTCGAAAGACTTTCCATTAAGTCCTTCGCTCACTCTATTGTAAAATGCCTCAACGTCCTCGCGCGAGTAGGTATTGCCCAAAGAAAGCATCGGGGTGGTATGTGCAATTTGCACAAAATTCTGGCTCAAGTCGCTACCCACTCTTACAGAAGGTGAGTTAGGGTCAGCCATTTCGGGATGCTTACTTTCTAAGTCCACGAGTTCGTGCATCAAGGCATCAAACTCCTGATCGGTAATAGTGGGCGCATTCTTTATGTAGTAATTGTCATTGTGTTTATGCAATTCTTTGCGTAATTGCAAAATTCGCTCTTTTTCGTTCATTGCTTAGTTGGGATGTTAATTTGAATACAAAAATACAGACTTTTCGACAATAAATTTGTACTTTTGCACAATAATATTTTCAAAAATCACATCCCTATAGATATGCGCATAGACATCATTACAGTTCTTCCTGAAATGCTCGACGGCTTTGTAAACACTTCCATTTTGGCTCGAGCGCAAAAGAAAGGTCTTGTAGAAATTCACATACACAATCTACGTGACTATACCACAGACAAGCATCGTCGCGTAGACGATTACCCCTTTGGCGGTTTTGCTGGAATGGTAATGCAGTGTCAGCCTATTGATGCTTGCATTAGCAAGTTGATGTCTGAACGCGAATATGATGAAGTAATTTTTACTTCGCCCGATGGTGAGCAGTTTAATCAGCCTATGGCAAACGAACTTTCGTTGAAGAAGAATATCATTATTCTTTGCGGACACTATAAGGGCATTGACTATCGTATTCGTGAACACCTTATTACAAAGGAAATCAGCGTGGGCGATTATGTGCTTACGGGTGGTGAATTGCCTGCGGCAGTTATTAGCGATGCCCTTGTGCGTCTTGTGCCAGGAGTGTTGAGCGATGAACAGAGTGCATTAAGCGACTCTTTCCAAGATAATTTGTTGGCAGCTCCTGTATACACACGTCCTGCCGACTACAAAGGTTGGAAGGTGCCCGATGTGTTGCTTTCGGGACATGATGCTAAAATCAAAGAATGGGAGTTGCAGCAGAGCCTTGAACGTACCAAGCGCTTGCGTCCCGACTTGTTGAAATAAAAAAATCACTCTTGAGGGTAGTGTTTAAAATTGGCAAAATGTTTTGCACGATTTTTCGTTGAAAATTGGTGGCATATTGACACCTAAATAGTTCGTAATACTTAATACTTAAGCAGTTACCCCATTAGGGGTGAGATAAGGTAGCCAGGTATGTGAAGGGAACTGTTCCACTTCTCATGCCTGGTTATATGTTATACACCACAACTAAATGGTTCACCCTGTTATGGGTGAGATTGGGCATAGGCGAATAGCCGTTTCTTTTCGTCAACTATTCTTCAAATTGTGATATGGAAAACAAAAATTGCTGATATGAATAAGGTATATTTGTGTGACTAGTAAGTTGTCTTAATGTTTTTTACATATACTAGTCTCTAAAACTGCAAGCTACTGATTTCAAAAACAATAGATAATAGATTAAAATATGTTTTATAACATATAAAAAGATATGACTTTTTTGGTAAGAAGTGTGTAATTTTGCAGCCGAAAAAATTACAATCTACATCTAATCTTTTTATAATGAGAAATCAAATACTCCTTACCACAATCCTTTGTGGCTGCAGTCTTACGGCTTGGTCATCAATGCCAATTACACAGCCGTGGCAGACAGTTGTGATGGCTGAAGATGCCACCCCCGAGGTTACAACGGGCGAAATTTCTGTGACAACAGAGAACGGTAGTTTTACTAAATCAAATGGCAATTGGGCTTCAGAGTGGACTTTCGAGAAAACAGGCCCACAGTTGACTTTGGGATGTGGCGCTAACAATATATCGGTAGCCAATAGCAAAAATGGCGTGATGCAAGTTTATGCAGGTGCTGCTCACTCTGCGGTCTATAACATTGCGATTCCTGCAGGTTACGTAATTACAGGCTATAGCTTTGATTTTGTAAAGACAAGCGGTAGCACCGAAGCCACAGTGGAAGCAGGTGGAAAAACGCTCACAAGCTCAGAAACTTCGCAGAAGGTGGAGGTAACAGGCTTGGATGTTCGTTCTACGGCAGCCTTTAAAATCTCAGGTGGTAACTATGCTATTGATATCACTAACTTCAAGGTAACTTATAAGACTATTGTTTCTAACCCTTCGCAGTTGGCAATCAACTTGGCTAATGGCTATTTGTCATCGTTTAATAACAGTACTACATACGGTTCCTCTTGGTATTCTCACCAAAATTCTCCTTTGGTAGAGTTTACAAGTGGTGCGAAAATTAACAACATCGACATAAAGAATAGCACCAACGAAATGTTGCGTGTTTATCGCGGTACACTAGGAGTTAATGGTGCTTACACGCTGAATGTGTCGAAGGGTTACCGCATTACAGGTTTTGACTTTGACTTTGTGGCAACCGATGCAAGCAAAACCGTTACGCTCACGGATGCAAGTAAAAAGGAATTTACAAGCAGTGCGGATAAACAGCATGTGGCAGTAACAGGTTTGGCAACCGATACGGTTGAGGCATTTGTATTAGTAGGTGGTAACAATGCCATTGACATTACCAACTTTAATGTGCATTACGAACCCATTCCTGAAAAAGAAGATACAACGGTTACAGACACTGTAGCCATTCCTTCTATCGATATCAACACCACCACAGGTTCGTTTGTTAGCAAGAATCAGAATGGTTCATGGGCTTCGTTGTGGAAGTCTACACAATCGAGTCCCTACTTTAACTTGGGATGCGGTGCTAATAATATGGATGTGAACAATAGCACCGATGGTAAGATTATTGCTTATGTGGGCAATCAAACCAATTCGTGCGATTATACATTGAGCGTAGAACGTGGTTGGAAAATTACGGGCTATAGTTTCGACTTTGTGCGTGTAACAGGTAAAAATGCGGTTACGCTGACCGATGTGAATGGTAATACATTTACAAGTAGCGATGAGGTTCAGCATGTAAGTGTGGATAATCTGAAAAAATCATCGTTGAAGGCATTTAACTTGAGCGGTGGAAACGATGGCGTAGTAATTACCAACTTTAAGGTAAAGTACGTTGTAGATAGCGCTTACGTGGCAGCAGACTTCCATACGTTTACAGTATTTGATAATACAGGCAGCGTGCCTTATCGCATCCCTGCCATTGGTACAGCCCAAGATGGTAGTCTTGTAGCCGTTGCCGACTATCGTTATAGTAAAGCAGATATTGGTAGCGGTCGTGTCGACCTTCACATTCGTATCTCACATGATAATGGTTTGACTTGGGGCGATGTGATGGATTTAGAACAATTCCGTGGCGATGGCAATCTTTCAGAATGGCGTCATGATAAGGCAGCATTTGGCGATCCTTGTATTGTGGGCGACCGTGAAAGTCCCCGCATGATGATAACCTCATGCTCAGGCTTCCCTGGCTTCTTCGATGCAACCGATCGTCACCAAGGTTGGGCACGTTGGTACTCTAACGATAATGGCCTCACTTGGGGACAACCTGAATATCTTGACGAAAAGTTCATTTACGAACCCTTAAAGAAAGCAGGTTATAATGTACAGGGCTTCTTCGTAGGTTCGGGTAAGATTTTCCAAAGCCACCATATTAAGCGTGGCGATTATTATCGCTTGTATTGCGCAGGTTCAACGCAAGAGAATGGTGGCAATAAGAAGAACTGGGTGCTCTATTCCGACGACTTTGGCGAAACATGGGAGTTTTTAGGAGGCACAAGCAAGGCTCCGATTATATCTACTGCCGACGAACCCAAGGTTGAAGAATTGCCCAACGGCAACGTGATTCTTTCAAGTCGCGATGTTTCAGGACGTTACTACAACATCTTTACATTTAGTGGTAACGATGGCATTAGTGGTAGCTGGGGCGAAAAGGCACTTTCAAGTTCGGCAGTCAACGGTTTGGTTGCCAACAATGGCTGCAATGGCGAAATCCAGATTGTGCCAGTAGTACGCAAAAAAGATGGCAAGAAAACATTCCTTGCGTTGCAATCATTGCCCACTTCAGGACGTACCAATGTCAGCATCTTCTATAAGGATCTTACAGACGAGGCTACTTATACCACACCTGCAAACTTTGCAAAAGATTGGGATGGTAGTTTCGTAGTATGCGACTTCTCATCAGCTTATAGCACATGGAGTTGGCAGCACGACAATGCCCTTGCCTTCCTCTACGAAGAGGGTGGTGGTACAGGTGGTGGCTACAACATTGTGTACAAACGCATTGATATCCCCACAATTACAAACCAGGAATACGACTTTGACACTTCGTATAAGTACGAACGCTTCAATATCGATTGGGCGCAGGCTGATTTGAATAAGGAAATGGCTTCGTTGCTTACTACGGTTAAGAAAACTTCAGAGGCAAACACATCCTTTGTAAAAGGTGATAAGCTTATTACAGATGCAAGCCAATTAACCTGTAAGTTTGGTCATAAAGAAATGGGTGGCACAGGTGGTGATGCACAAGATATTAGCAATCTAATTGACGGTGATCCTGCTACTTATTATCACACCTATTGGGGTGCAGGCGATCAGCCCAATGGCTCGCATTTTATGGATGTAACGCTTCCCGAAAGTCAGATGTTTCAGGGTAATATTGAGGTAGACGTAACCCGTCGTTCAGGTGCAAACTACGACCATATTACGCAGTTTACAATCTCAGGTTGGAATAATAATGCAACCGATACTACACAAATTGCCGTAGTCAATGTACCTAATGCCTCGGCAGGTAAGGAAGCTACTTGCGAATTTACCATCCCCGAAGGTAAAAGTTATAGTTCGCTTCGTTTCAATGTAACAGGCACTACCAGCAACCGTGGTTATTGGCACATGGCAGAGTTTCAGCTTTACCCTGTATCGCTCGACCCAAAGTGTTTGAATGCTTTGTGTGCGGATGCTTACAAGCAGCTTGCCGAAGCTATAGCCACTGCTGAGGCTGTAGAAAAAGTTTCAGAGGCTGATATTACAGCTTTGCAGACTGCTTATCAAGCTTATTTGGACGCTTTAGCACCTATCACAAGCATTGGTGGTGTAAGTATCCAGCCTGCTACAACAACAGGTTCAGCCATCTACGACTTACAAGGTCGCAAAGTACAACGCATGGTCAAAGGCGTTTACATTGTGAATGGCAAGAAGGTTGTAAGATGAAGGTAATGTAAAAATGTATAATGTATAAAATGCCATGCAGCAATAAACGATGAAGTTTATCGCTGCATGGCATTTTATACATTATACATTTTACATTATAAATTAAAAAAAAGGACCTTGCAAGCAAGATCCTTTCAAATATACGAGTTGTAGTGACTCCTATAGGATTCAAACCTATAACCTTTTGATCCGTAGTCAAATGCTCTATTCAGTTGAGCTAAGGAGCCGTTATTTCTGTTTTGCGAGTGCAAAGGTATAGCTTTTATGGTAAGCTACCAAATGTTTTCGTGCTTTTTTTGAAAAAAATCTTCATATTTCTCTGTTTTGTCGCAAGTTTGTTTGGTATGATTTGCAAAACAAGGTATAATGAATCCCTGCGAAGGGTAGGAGAGTGCGTGAAAACATATACAGAACAAGTCCCTGATATGCCAAATCTTTAGACAAACTTGTGCATTATCGCACAAAAAAATTCGCCTTTTACGTTCATAATATGTAACTTTGTGGTCAAATAATGGCGAGAGAACATAAAAAAAGCATTTCTTCTTGCCAAACACCGAAGCCGTCTAATCTTCTTCCAGAAAGTTTTCAGACGACATCACTACCCATCTATTATGAATAAATATTTAATATGCGGTTTGTTAGCGGCAATGCCGATATTTGCGATAGCCGACAATACTACCGTTTTGCCTGCAAACTCATACAGCGATTTAGATTTCGAAACGCAAGGCTACACATTCAAGGCAAAAACAGACTCTAAAGCCATGCAAGTAATGCAGCCCGACATCAAGTTTGGTGGCTACATTATGGGAAAGTATAGCATTAGCGACCGCCGAGGCACAACCACGAATGGAGGCTTTGATCTTCGCTTCATTCGTTTATATCTTGACGGACACGCCTTTAAAGACTTCTATTACAAATTGCAGATGGAGGTAAATGGTGCCCCAGGCGATAATAAAGGACCGCGTGTGCTCGATGCCTTCATCGAGTGGCAAAAGTACAAATTCTTTCGTGTAAAACTCGGACAGTTCAAGCGCTCCTTTGGATTCGAAAATCCTATGAGTCCGCTTGCCATTGGTATGGGGGCTTACTCGCAAGCCACAATGAAGTTAGCCTCAATCAACGACCGCAATGGCGAAGGCAGCTTTAATAAGAGTTCGGGTCGCGACTTAGGTCTACAGGTGCAAGGCGATTTCCTCCCAGCAGCCGACGGACATAATTGGCTACACTATCAGGTAGGCGTGTTCAACGGACAGGGCATAAATCATGCCGACAAAGACCATCATAAAGACCTTATTGGTGGACTTTGGTTCTCGCCCGTAAAAGACCTCTGCATTGGTGGTTTTGGTTGGAATGGCAAATACACCAACGAAAAATACGACGCAGCCAATCCGGGCAACGCACTCCGCAGCGTAAAACGTGTGCGTTGGGGTGCAGGTCTAAAATATGAATCAGATTGGACCGTGCGTGGCGAATATATGAGTTCGGTGGGAGGCGTCACAACCAACGCATCAGCCCCCGACCGTTCCGACGCCTGGTATGCCACATTGGGTGTGCCTGTCGTAAAGAACTTTAAGGTGTATGGTCGCTACGACTGCTATCGCGACGACCGTCACTCATGGAAGTCATTGTGCACAAATTATGGCGTGAGTGCCAACTACACCTTGGGCAAGAATTTGATATTCCAACTCAACTACACCTTTACAGACGATCGCTCAGCTCGTCATGCAGCATCCCCCAAAGACTCGCATTATAACACCTTCGATGCGCAAGTAACCGCACGATTCTAATCGTTCGCAAAAACGAGAAGAAGAGTAGGGAGAGGGGGGAAGAGAGATAAGAGCGCAAACAACGAAGTCGTCTAATCTTCGCCAAAAAAAGTTTTAGCCGATTTCCGTATAACGAAACTACAAACAAAAAGCCTATGAGCGAAATGAGAAAACACATGGAACAGCGCCATGAGTTTGTGAGCACCCTGCTTGCAATTTATCGCAACGAGCACGCACGTCCTAAAAAAGAGGATGCACGCCGTATTGCCGATTTTATGGAGAGTGCCATAGCCACAGACACCTCGTTGACGTACGACGAATTTGGGCTTAACCGCACAATATTAGCTCTCAAAGCCATACGCTTGGCTGTAGACGAAATAGGTATTAGAGGACATGCACTGACCGCATATTTGCTACGTGCCGTAGTGCGCAACCCCGAACAGTGCGAACTTGTAGAACGCTACTTTGGTAAGGATGTAGCCCACACGTTGCGCGGATTTTTGCGCGTCGAGGCACTCGAAGTAAAAACCGAGGCTATGCGCACAGACAACTTCCGCAACCTGCTTGTGTCGCAAGCAGGCGACATGCGCGTCGTGTTGATGCTCATTGCCGATTGCGTAAACATAATGCGCCATATCAAAGACACCGAAAATGTAGCAGCGCAACGCAAAGTGAGCACCGAAGCAGCCTATCTCTACGCACCCTTAGCTCATAAATTAGGTTTATATAAGTTGAAGAGCGAACTCGAGGACTTAAGTCTGAAGTATCTGGAACACGATGCTTACTACATGATTAAAGAAAACCTCAATGCCACAAAGCGCTCGCGCGATGCTTATATCGAACGCTTTATTGCGCCCATACGCCAAATGCTTGATGCCGAGGGCTTGCGCTATCACATGAAAGGGCGCACCAAAAGCATTCACTCCATTTGGCAAAAAATGAAAAAGCAGCAATGCGGTTTTCATGGTGTTTACGACCTATTTGCCATACGCATTATTCTTGATTCGCCCCTAGAGAAAGAAAAAGAACAATGCTGGAAGGTATTCTCGCTCATCACAAATAAGTACGAAAGCAACTTAAAGCGCCTGCGCGATTGGCTCACCGTGCCCAAAAGCAATGGTTACGAAAGTTTGCACATCACGGTGAAAGGTCCCGAGGATAAATGGGTAGAAGTGCAAATCCGCACAGAGCGAATGGACGAAATTGCCGAACATGGATTGGCTGCACATTGGCGCTACAAAGGCGTAAAAAGTAGCGGTGGTGGTGTGGACTCGTGGTTGGCAGACATTCGTTCGGCACTCGAAACAGGCAACGAAGGATTGCTCACACAGAGTCTTTCGTCCGACATGAAAGAGCAAGAAGTGTACGTATTCTCGCCCAAGGGAGACCTTTACCGCCTTCCGCCACACTCAACGGTACTCGACTTTGCATACACCATCCACACCGGTGTGGGCAATCGATGTGTGGGAGGACGCATCGACGGAAAAAATTATTCCATACGTCAACCACTCGAAAGCGGACAGACCGTTGAAATTCTCACATCAAGCACCCAAAAGCCCAAGGCAGAATGGATAAATATTGCGCAGTCAAACCATGCACGTTCTAAAATTCGCAGTGCCGTGCGCGAGCTCACCGCAGGCGATATCGCTTTGGGCAAGGAGATGCTTGAGCGCAAAATGAAGAACCGCAAAATCGATTGGGACGAAGCCATCATCAACCAGTTAATAAAGAAGATGGGCTATAAAGAGAGCTTCGACTTCTTTAAAGATCTTGGCGATGAAAAGCTCGACGTAAACCGTGTGCTCGACACCTATGTAGACTTAGGACGTCGCGAACAAGGTTTGGCAGAGCGTGCTGCCATACGTTCGGCTGAAGAGTTCAACATGAACAGCGAGGTTATGCAGAAAGCCAAGGGCGACCAAGACGAATTAGTGATTGGTCGCGATTTAAAAGGGCTTGACTTTCAGTTGGCGCGTTGTTGCAACCCCGTGTATGGCGACGAAATATTTGGTTTTGTCACGGTGAGTGGAGGCATTAAAATACATCGCACCACCTGTCCTAACGCCCCCGCACTGCGCGATCGTTTTGGCTATCGCATCGTGAAGGCACGTTGGGCAGGTAAGGGACATGGTTCTTACCCCATCACGTTGCACGTAGTGGGACAAGATGATTTGGGTATTGTGAACAATATCACCTCAATCATCTCAAAAGAAGAGCATATCATGCTTCGTAGCATAAACATCGATTCAAACGATGGTCTCTTCTCAGGCATCCTCACCATTCTAGTAGACGACACACAACGCCTCACAGCCCTTATCAAAAAACTCCGCACAGTAAAAGGAGTCAAGGCGGTTAGTAGAGCATAGTGTGGGGATATTCAGGATTGCCAAACGCAATCTCGAAATAAGATTATTGTGCCCTTGAATGAGGGTGAAAGTGCAAGTGACCAGTGACCGCGTAACTCTTTGATAATCAGAAGAAACGCGGTCACTCGGTCACTCGAAATAAATATTAATTCGTAGTTAACGAATGTTATTAAACTGTTATCCTGTTATGTAGGGGGACAAAATCCGATAAAATCGTGCAGGCGTGCATTATTGGTTGCAAAAACATGCAAAACTTTTGACTTTCTGCCACCCAATTTTCTTGAGATGCCCTTGATGATGTCAATGAGAGTAATTTTTGCCATGATAGTAGATTTTTTGGGGGGTTAGTGAATGGCTCCAAAATGCGTTCTGTGTTCCTTCGGAATGATATCGGAATTCCTTCGGAATCGTTTTTCGCCCAAATGGAGCGTATATTAGCAAGCTTGCGAGTGCAAAGTTACAACGCGAAAAAGTGGGGAAAGTGAGCAGATGAACCCAAACAAAAAGTGACCGTGTTACTCAAAAGTGACCCCAAAAAGTGACCTTTTGGCGTGCGTAAAATATTGAGAATCAGTACGCTAAAGGCTGTTGCTTGAGAAAAGTCACTCGGTCACTGGTCACTTTCGATAATTTGGAAACAAAAAAAATAAATGTTAATGTATAAGTTATTAATAATCAATATATTAGATACTTTTCTTTTTTTTCTGACATTAAAATCAAAGTGCAAGTGACCGAGTGACCGAGTGACCTTTTTCGAGTAAAAATAGGTTAATAATTACATGGGATTGGAAAGGTGATTTGTGGATAAAATAAAGTAGAAAAATTGAGCAGAACGCTTGTATTTACGAGGCTTCCAATGATGTAGTAAAATAACGAATTGTATTTACACATGTTTCACATATGTTTATACGACATAAACAAGATAGAAAAATAATGTTATAATTTTTTGTTACAAATCGGCTTGTCAATTGACAAGCTGATTTGTATCGAATTAACACCTATAACAAAAATTTACAAATAAGATAATAACAATGAAAATATAATGTTAATAAATCTTATAATTTGGCCGTATGCTTATCATTTCGTTCTTGCAGCCCATAGTGAAGTGTTAGGCAGTATTTTGCTTTGGCTAAAAAATCGCGCAATGCATAGGGTGTTCAAAATCCATAATATTTTTATGCATGGTTTTGATGATATTTTAATA
>OMCS01000168.1_pt1 | contig 35564 bp, 35 predicted proteins | sample 1674241 | NCBI WGS metagenome assembly OMCS01 (sample SAMEA103958153, study PRJEB25191) | human gut metagenome
TGGGGTTCTGGAAATCGGGGATGACGTAGATCATCTTCACCCGCTCGGTGGTGGCCAGGATCTTCTCCAGCTCGGACATGATCATGCCGCCATCGTCGGTGGGGACTTCAATGAACTTGGGCTCGCAGGCCTTGAAGGCGTTGACGGCGCCCAGATAGGAGGGGCTTTCCAGCAGCACCACATCACCGGGGTTCAAGAACACGCGGGCGGAGAAATCCAGACCCTGCTGAGAACCGGAGGTTACCAGGATGTGATCCTTGTCGGTGTGGATGTTGTTCTTTGCCAGCATACGCTCAGCGATCTGCTCGCGCAGACGGGGATAACCCTCGGTGGAAGAGTACTGCAGCGCCACGCGGCCATTTTCCTTCAGGACGGCCATGGAGGCCTCCATCATCTGCTCGACAGGGAACAGCTCGGGCGCGGGCATACCACCGGCGAAGGAGATGATATCGGGCTGTGCGGTCAGCTTCAGCAGCTCGCGGATCTCGGAGCCCTTCAGCAGGTCCATTCTGCTTGCAAATTGTACCATGAATGTTTTCCTCCTCAAATTTTATAGATTCCGTGAATGCACTTTTTGTTCCACTTCGTACAGTACCAATTAAAGCACAAAACGGACACAAAGTAAATAAAGGGGAGGGGAGAAAAAAGGGGGCAATTTCATTTTCGGCATTCCCACCAAAAAACACCGTGCTTGCCTCGTCAATTCCACAACGCATTTCGGCGAACCAGTCGGTGAACCGCTGCAAAACACCACATAGCAGGGCGGCGCAGGGTACGGCCTACCAGCGGTAGGAATTGCCTTTTTTCCGGCGGCGTGGTATACTGACGCTGCGGGCGGGGTACTGGCCCGCGCAGAAAAGAAAAAAACAGTCGGCTGTCCGGCAAGCGAAAAGGAGGCGCTCCCTCATGAACAGAAAGAAAAGAGAATTCGCCGTGGCGCTGGCGCTGCTGAGTGCCAGCTCGGCGCTGTGCCTGCGCATCATGAAAAAGGTGGATGAGAAGCTGCGCCGCGAGAAGGAGAAGCGGACGCGGAAGTGACGTAAGAAAGATGTAAGAAAGACGTAAGGAAACGAAAAGCGAGACGGCGCAAAGCCGTCTCGCTTTTGTCGTTCAGATGCTTCAGGCAGCAGCCTTGACCACGGAGGTGATGTGGGGGTTAGCACCGTTGTACCAGTACAGGAAGCCCTCCATATCCACCACGTCGCCCACGTTCAGGGCCTTGACGGCCTCATACACATCGGAGCCGGGGCCGCACAGGTAGCTCTCCACCACGAAGGTGTAGATGGTGTCGTTCAGGGAGACGTTGAAGTACAGATCGTCGCCCTCGGAGCCGGAGCCGTCCCAGTTGTACAGGAAGGGAGCGCCCGCATCGTTGGAGGCGGCCACGGTCATACCCTTGAAGGAGACCTTCTCGTTCTGGTGGGCGATCAGCTCATCGGTACCCAGCAGGGAGGTGACGTCCAGCGCCTCGTAGAACTTGGAGGAGCCCTCCAGCACCTCACAGGTGGCATCGATGATCTCCACCTCACCGGACCACTCGGCCTTGTAGCCGCTGACGCGGATCTTGGCGCCCTCTACCAGCATGGAGTCGTAGTCCTCCTTGGAGCAGGGCATATTGTACAGGAAGTACGCGCCGTCATCGGCCTGGGTGTAGAAAGTGGCCACGCCGACGCCGTCCTTCTCCCACCAGCCCTGACGGGCCTGGATGTAGGTCTCCACGGTGACGGGGGAATCCACGGCGGCCGCGTCGAACTCCGCGTGGGTCATGACAGTAACGGCGGCGTCGCCGCCCTCATCGGGGGTATCCTTGTCATCGGTCTGGTCCTCGGTCTTGCCGCAGCCAACGATGGACAGAGCCATCACCAGCGCCAGCAGAAGGGTCAAAAACTTTTTCATGTTGCTTCTCCTCTTGTTTGTACCATAAAATGGGTAATAGGACGGGTGCGCTCAATGCACACCCCTTCTATTATACCGCATTCTGCAAATAAATCAATGGCTGTTTTGACGGTTTTTCTTTTTGACCAGCTGTACACCGCCGTAAACGGCCATCAGTACCCACACGCCGCCCAGCGTAAAGAGCAGCGCCTTGGCGGGAGTGGGCAGGGGGCCAAGCGCCTGACTGCCGTCGGCGGCCAAGGCGCCCCGCTGATCCAGCCGGTACAGAGATGTGACGCTGTCGTACAGCTTCGCCATATACGCCGCGTCCACCGGCTCCTTGCGCCGGACGGACTTGGTCACATCCTCGATAAGCTGTCCCGCCGCGTTCCGCAGGGAGGCGGAGCCGTTGTACACCGGTGTGGTGAAGGTGTTGTCCACGTTGTCCAGCAGCAGCTTGGAGGCCTTGATCTTCACATCGTAGTGGAGCTTGTCGTCCGCGCCCTCCTGCGCCAGATAGTCCTGATAGGCGGCGGACTGCTGGGCCTTTGCCGTGACGGGGACGTAGCCCTCCGTCTGGGAGTAGGCGATCTGCACCTCGTTGGTCAGCAGGTACTGGGCGAACAGCCACGAGGCCAGCACCTCCTGGGGATCGTCCTTGTTGAACACGCACAACGACGGCCCCTGTGAGATCATCTGCGGGTGTGCGGGATCGAACTGCGGTACGGTCATCACCGCCGTCTCGAAATCCACATACTTGTCGGCGCTGATATCGCTCAGCGGCGCGTGGGAGCCCATCCATGTGGCGCCTGCGGTGGAGTCCACCGCGAACAGGCACTGCCCCGCGTTCAGGAAGTTGGCGGGGTAGCCGGAGATCTTGAAGGTGGAGAACGCGCCGCCGGCGGTGTGGGCGGCGATGCCGTACAGCAGCGCCTCGGTGGTGTCGTTGAAGATCTGCACCTCGCCGCTGTCGGTGGAGTAGCCGGCGCCCTTCTGCCGCAGCATCTGGATCATCATGTTGTCCGTGGACTTGTAGATGAAGGGCAGCAGCACCTCCTGCCCGTTGACGGCGAAGGTGCCGTCGGGGTTTTTGGCGGCGGCCGCCGCATCGGACACCTCCCACACAAAGTCCCACGTCAGCGTCTCCGGCAGCTCATAGCCCAGCGCCTCCACATAGGTCTTGTTCACATAGCACGCCTCGGTGGAGCGCATGAACGGCACGGCGTAGTGACTGCCGGAAAAGCTGCACTCCGCCAGAAACTGGGGAATCATCTCCGCCTGCGTCGGCCCGTCGTACCGGAGGGCGCTGCCGCCCAGCCCGTACTGCTCGTCGGCAAACAGGGCGTCCAGCGGCGCCACCACATTGGCGCCGGTGAGGTAGGTGGCGATGTGGTCGGGGTAGGTGATGCACACGTTGGGCGTGGTGTTGGTGGCGATATTGGTGATCACGTCGTTGTAGATCTTACCGTAGTCGGTGTACAGCCGCAGCCGCACGGAGATATTGGGGTACAGCGCCTGAAAATCATCGATGGCCTTGTTGTAGATATCCACCTGCGTCTTGTTGGTGTCGTTCTTGGCCCAGAACGTGATCTCATACTGCCGGGACTCGTCAAAGCTGTCCGGCACGGAGAAGGCGTTCTGCCCGCGGGAGCCGTGGCAGCCGCACAGCGTCAGCAGAGAAAGCAGCGCCAGCAGCGCGGGGAGGCGCACTTTTTTCATCATCCCTTGGTGCCTCCTCTCGAAACACCCTCCATGACCTTGTTGCGGAACAGGAGGAACAGCACGATCAGCGGCACGGAGATGACCACCACCGCCGCCATCATGGCGGGGATATTCTCCCGCCCGAAGCCGTTTTCCCGGATGGCCTGAATGCCGTTGGACACCAGGAAGTAGTTCTCATCGTCGGTGATGAGGCGGGGCCATACATAGGAGTTCCAGCACTCGATGACCTTCAGGATGACGATGGTCACCACCGTGGGGCGGCAGATGGGCAGCATCACCTTCCACAGGTACTTGAAGTCGGAGGTGCCGTCCACCTTGGCGGCGTAGTACAGCTCGTCGGGGATCTGGGCGAAGTTCTCCTTTAACAAATAGATGTAGAACACCGACGTTACCGACGGCAGGATCAGGCCCCAGAACGTGTTGCGCAGGCCGGCGTCCGTGATGGTCACGAAGTTGGTGATGATGACCAGCTCATTGGGGATCATCATCAGCGCCAGAAAGAGTGTAAAGGCAAGATGCTTGCCACGAAAATTCAGCCGTGCGAAGGCAAAGGCCGCCAGCGTGATGACCACCAGCATAATGGCGGTGGTGGCCACGGTGAACACCAGCGTGTTCAGGAAGTAGCGAGCCAGCGGCACGGCGGTGAAGGCGTCGTGGTAGTTTTGCAGCGTGGGGGACAGGGTGAAGAACGCGGGGATACGCTCGGCGCTGTACGCGCTGTAGCTCTTCACGGAGGTCAGCACCATCCAGTAGAAGGGGAACAGGACGATCACTGCCCACAGCGCCAACAGCACATAGGTGACGGCGCGGCGCACCGCTCGCCGGCGGCGTGCGGCCAGCTCGATCTGCTTATAATCGGTATGAGAGTCCACAGTGTCGCCTCCTCTCAATAGTGGACGTGCTTCCGGCTCACCAGCAGGTTGATGCAGGTGATGGTCAGCACGATGGCAAACAGGATAATGGCCGCCGCCGACGCAAAGGACGGGTAGCCGCCGGAGTCGCCGTACAGCATATCGTAGATGTAGCCCACCATGGTGTTCATCCGGGCGGCGTTCAGGTCGGTGCCGAACAGGGCCACCGCGTCGCTGTACGCCTTGAACGCACCGATGAAGCCGGTGACCACCAGATAGAAGATCATGGGAGAGATCATGGGCAGGGTGATACGGGTGAAGATGCGCCGGCGGGAGGTACCGTCAATGCGGGCGGCGTTGTAGTAGTCCTGCTTCACCGACGCCAGCGCGCTGGTGAGGATCAGGATCTTGAAGGGCAGCACCACCCATACGGTGTAGAAGCACAGCACAAACATCTTTGCCCAGTACGGCCCGTCGATAAAGTCCACGCCGGGACTGCCGAACCAGTGGAGCATCACGTTTACCAGACCGTCGGTATAGGCGGTCTTTTTGAACAGGATCATGAATACCAGACCCACCGCCAGCGTGTTGGTGACGTAGGGCAGGAAATACACCGTCTGGAACAGACCCCGCAGCTTTTCGATGGAGCTGAGCCCCAGCGAGATCAGCAGGGCAAGGCCGGTGGATACCGGTACGGTGATGATAACGAGGATGAAGGTGTTTTTCAGCGCCTGCAAAAAGTAGGGGTCACGCAGGACGTAGCGGTAGTTAAACAGACCCACGCCGGAAAACGTCTGGGACGCGGAGTTGTACCCCTCCTCAAAGGAATACACGAACACGTCCACCAGCGGGTAAACCATGAACACGCCCAGAAAGGCGATGGCGGGCAGCAGGTACAGCCAGCCCTTGGCATTTCGTTTGTCCATGGCGTCACCTCAGGGCGCAGTCCAGCCGCGTCTGCTCCTCCCGGTGGAACAGGAACACCTTGTGGGGTTTCAGGGCAAAGCACACCGTTTCCCGGGTGGTATCCACGCGGCTGTCGGCATTGATGATGGCGCGGATGGCCGCGTTTTCACAGTCCGGGTGGGTGCATACCACGCTGATGTCCCGTCCCATGACCTCCACGCGGTCCAGCTTGCAGCACAGGGGGCCGTCCTCCGCGAGGATAAAGCCCTCCGGCCGGATGGCGGCATATACCGGCTGGTCGGCCGCACCGTCCACATCCAGTACTGCCGCGCCGCCTATGTACAGCCTGCCGCCCTCGATGCGCCCGTCAAAGACGTGGATGGGCGGCGTACCCAGAAATTTGGCGACAAACAGGTTCACCGGGTTGTCGTAGACCTCCTGCGGCTTGCCGATCTGCTGCACCACGCCGTCCTTCATCACCACGATCTCGTCGGAGATGCTCATGGCCTCCTCCTGGTCGTGGGTGACGAACACGGTGGTCACGTTGGTCTGCCGCTGGATGCGGCGGATCTCCTCCCGTGTCTGAAGGCGCAGCCGTGCATCCAGATTGGACAGCGGCTCGTCCAGCAGCAGTACCCGGGGGCGTTTTACCAGTGCGCGGGCGATGGCCACACGCTGCTGCTGACCGCCGGACAGCTCGCTGGGCTTGCGGTCCATCAGACCCTCCAGCTGCACCAGCTTTGCCGCCTCCAGCGTCCGCTCCGCCATCTCCGCCTTGGTCAGCTTCTCCGCGCCCCGCAGGTTCTCCAGCGGGAACATGATGTTCTGCCGCACCGTCAGGTGGGGGTACAGCGCGTAGTTCTGGAACACCAGCCCCACGCCGCGATTCTCCGGCGGCAGATGGGTCACATCGTCCTCACCGAAGAAGATCTGTCCCTCCGACGGCTCCAGCAGGCCGCTGATGAGGTTCAGCGCCGTGCTCTTGCCGCAGCCGGAGGGGCCCAGCAGACCGATGAGCTTCCCGTCGGGGATCTCAAAGGTGAAGTCATGAACGGCGATGACGTCGCCGCCTGTTTTTTTGTTGCGGTTGGGGAATCTCTTGGTCAGATGTTGCAGCACGACCTTCATGGCAGTTTCTCCTTGCCTGTATTTGACAGCCCTCCTCCTTGCGGGAGGAACGGGCTGTCCGTGATGTCCGCACCATTGTACCACACTCTGCGGCGTAAATCTCCTGTTTTCGCAAAAGTTTCCGGAAATTTTTCCGCTCTCCCGTCAGGCGCCCGCCGCGCCGCCGGTACATAGAATGAGGTGAGCCGTTTCCGGCTCACCGATATCACCGTTTCAAAGGAGGAATTTCTTTTGTATATGGAGAGAACTGCCGCTGCTGCGGCGGCAGCACAGGACGGCGCGGCGCGGGAGATGACGGCCCGCAGCGACGCGGTCTGCCGCGAGATGGACGGACGCCTGCCGAAGGGCTGCGGCAGCATGGCGTTTCCCTATATTGCCATGCAGCGCGAGGACGCCCCGCGCTACGAGGACAAGGAGGCACTGCTGCAAGGCACGCTGTTCCCCGGTCTGGATCTGCCGTTCCGCAAGGAGCTGCGCTCCCGGTTTCCCAAGGTAAATGAGGCGCTGCTGGAGCTGATGGCGCTGGACTTCGCCATTGACGAGCTGGGGCTGTACCTGACCACCCATCCCAACGACAAACAGGCGCAGGAGCTGTACTGGGGCTACATCCGGCTGGGCCGGGAGGGGCGTGCGCGGTACGAGGAGTCCAACGGCCCGCTGTGCAAGACGGCTATCACCGAGGGCGGCTTCCGCTGGCTGGATGACCCGTGGCCTTGGGACAAAGGAGGGAACGACTGATGTTTGTGTATGAAAAAAAGCTGCAATACCCGGTGAAGATCAAAAACGCCAACCCCAGACTGGCGGCGCTGATCATTTCCCAGTACGGGGGACCGGACGGGGAGCTGGGTGCATCCCTGCGTTACCTGAGCCAGCGCTACTCCATGCCCTACCCGGAGCTGAAGGGCTTGCTCACAGACATCGGCACGGAGGAGCTGGGGCATCTGGAGATGATCGGCACCATCGTCCACCAGCTGACCTGCAATCTGTCGGAGAAGGACATCAAGACCGCCGGCTTCGACGCCTACTTTGTGGATCACACCGCCGGTATCTATCCCGCCGCAGCCGCCGGCTTCCCGTGGAACGCGGCGTCCATGGCGGTCAAGGGCGACCTGATCGCCGATCTGACCGAGGACCTGGCGGCGGAGCAGAAGGCCCGCGTCACCTACGACAATATCCTGCGGCTCAGTGACGACCCGGATGTCAACGATGTCATCAAATTCCTGCGCGCCCGGGAGATCGTGCATTTCCAGCGCTTCGGCGAAGCAAAGCGTACAAGATGGAGAGTTACCAAAAGAGCTGCTGAACAGAACAGCCGCAAGTCATCAAAAATGGTGGCTTGCGGCTGTTTGACTCTGAAATCCATGGTAATGGGCGCACACCCTCTCACGGCAAGTTTTTTCCGTTTCCCTCAATGCGGCCATCCGTCATCTGAACGATCCTGTCACAGCGTTCGGCAATCGAAGGGTCGTGCGTAACGATGATCAGCGTCTTGCCGCTTTCCTTGCAGAGCCGCATGAGGATGTCCATGACATTCGCTTTGTTCGCCGCGTCCAGTGAGCCGGTGGGTTCATCCGCAAGGATGATCGGCTGGTCACAGACGATTGCACGGGCGATTGCCACCCGCTGCCGCTCTCCACCGGACAATTTGCCCGCCTTGCGGTTCAGCTTGTCGGATATGTCCAGCTTCTGCGCGATCTCCCGGATTCGTGGCTTATGCTCCCTGCGCCTGATCTGCCTGTTGTAAAGCAGGGGGATTCGGATGTTGTGATATACAGTTTCATCGTCCAGCAGGGCGAAGTCCTGCACAATATAGCCGAACGAAGCATTTCGGAAAGCGCTGCACCGCCTGTCGCTCATGTTCAGGACTTCCTCTCCGCCCACAGCGACGCTTCCGGAATCCGGCTTCAAAATCAGACCGATAATGTTCAAAAGTGTGGACTTGCCGCTGCCGGAAGGTCCGACAATGGCGACGGCTTCGCCGCTTTCCACGGAAAGATTGGCGTGATTCACCGCTTTTACGGTGTAGTGGCTGGTTTCATAGCTCTTGCAGGCTTGTGTAACGGTGATTCCCGGCATAGTTCATTCCCTCCTTAATCCCTGTGAAAATTTAGATACAAAACGCTGCTGCACAATACTTGTGACAAGGAACGCCGAGCCCATGGTGGCTGCGAATACCATGAGAAGATTCAGCGGCGACGCGAGCCTGTTCAATGACAGGATCAGGAGCGTTCCCGCAAGCGGGATCACATGGTATCCCAACACGAACAGATACATCCTTGCAAAGATAAACCGCTGTGTTGCGCCAAACAGATGATGCACCGCATATTCCGGGATCCTGCGTCGCAGGATGCGATAGGTGTTCAGCAGCAGCGCACCGAATAAAACCAGCGTGGACATGATGTAGAACAGAAGATACGCCTGATGGGTGCGGGTGCTGCTTGCGGCGGAAAGCCGCAAAAAGTTTTCCGTTGACTGTATCTCCGCATAGGCGGAATAGTTTTGATACAGGAACGACCTGACATCGGCGGTGCTTTCCTCTGTGGGTTCGGCAAGAATCAGACGGTCTATGAACATATCCACCGATACGTGCGGAAACGCCGCGAGGGAAAGGGCATCCTCACAGGATGGCGAGAAAACATAGAGCGTTTTCTTCAGATTCTCCGATGCGGGTGGAATGTAGTGCAGCGGATGGTAAACGTCCATATCGGATGGAACAACGGTTACTGTGCATTCGTGATCTCCGATGCGGAGCGTTTTTCCTTCGTCCCCGGCGCAGTCCGGCGAAACCGCGGCGATGGGTGCACCGCTGCCTGCCGGAAACGGGAATGCTGTCAGCCGGGTATAGGCGCCCACATAAACGATGGTCTGCTGATACCCGCCGATGCCGGGGAGAAGGACGAGGCTGCCGAGGTTGTCATGCTTTTGAAACAGATCCACGAGGCCCTGCTGCCGCCCACTGCCTGTGCTGATAGGCTGTGCGGTAGTTTTCCGGTCAGCCGCTGTCATAAGACTGCTCAAATCCTTTACCCGCACCATGCTCACATCGTTTTGCGTAAAGCGACGGATTGCATCATTTTGTGACGCTACATGCTGGTAACTCAATCCCACCAGCACGAAAGCCATGATGGACATTGCGGTTAAAAAGCCGTAAAAAATGACCCATCCGGCATCCTTGACCAAATCCCGTATCACCTGCCTGATCAGTGTCATATCATCTTCCCCCTTTCCCCAACCGTGCGGCTGTTCCGCAGTAGCCCGCCCAGTTCAAAATCAGTGAGAACAGTACAAACCCTACCGTAGTACCTATCAGCAGCGTGGTCAGATCACTGTCCGGCATATAGGTCAGCCCCCGGTACAGCACCACGCCGAAAAGCAGAGCAGCCGTCAGTGCAATACCCATCGCCGTAAGGGTGGAGCGGAGGAACAGCCGTGCTTTTGACAGTCCAAACAAATGATAGATTTGATAGCGGCGGTCATTTTCCCGATACACGGTCAGCACCACATAGGAGAAGCAAAAGATCAAACCGAGCATGGCAGCGGAAATCGCTCTGGAAAGAACGCTGTCCGTCAGAAGCTTGGCCGCCAGCGCGGGAAGGCTTAAATGCTGCCGCTGGTCAGTGACCGTATAGCCGCGGCTCTCGAACAGGGCCGTCAGACCACTGGTGTCCGCGCCATCTGTGAAGTACATTCTGTCCTTCGCCTCGCTCATGGACAACGGATAGAGAAACCCTGCATTGGAGATAACGGAAGGCACATCCTGTTCCCGATAGGTTCCCAGTACAGGCAGCCCCAGCACGTCCGGCAAAAACCGTCCATCGCGCACATAAGCATCAGAAAAAGCCGCGTCCTCTGCGGTTAATACGCCCTGCGCGTCACAAGGCAGCGAAAGCCCGATGGCTTCACGGAGCCAATCCGAACCGTCCAGGATGCCGCAGCCTGCGGCAAACCCGTTCTTGTATAGGATTGTCGCCTCGTTTTCCAATGCCCAGCGTTCCAGAAGCGCATACAGTTCATCGGACGGCACGGCAGCGCTTGGCGTGCCTGCGTCCTCCTCCGGATGAAGGTATGTCCGGGAGAAGTCCGCGACAGTAAAGGATTGCAAGCCCGACACGGGGCTGAAATAGTAGTCCGAGTAAATGATGGAAACGCCAAGCCCTATGCTCGCAAGAATCAGGATCGAGCACAGCAAGGCAGCCCAGTTCTTTTTTCGCATAGCTTTACCCTCCGTCCTCTCACAGCGCAATATGCCGTGTGGCGCAATCGCTCACATAGGGATCATGTGTCACAACAACAATGGTTTTTCCTTGTCGGTTCAGCTCTTTGAGAATATCCATCACATAGCTGCGGTTGCGCTCGTCCAGACTGCCCGTAGGCTCATCCGCAAGGATAATGTCGGGGGATTTTGCGATGATTTTTGCCAGCGCCACCCGCTGCTGCTCACCGCCGCTCAAGGTGTAGACCTTACGACGCTCATAGCCCGAAAGCCCCACCTGTGCCAGCGCATCCGCGATGCGTTCTTTCTCTGCCTTGCCCTTTGCTTTACCGAACCGGGTGGCGAGCTTCATGTTGGCTTCCACGGTGTCGGTGTCCACCAGTCCGTAATTCTGAAACAGGTAGGACAGCTTGTGCCGCCGCAGATGAACCGCAGCGCGGGAGGAAAAGGACGGGTTTCTTGCGCCGCAGAGGGTGACGCTGCCGCTGTCCGGCGTTTCCAGCAGTCCTATGATGTTCAGGAGCGTTGTTTTTCCGGCTCCGCTTTCGCCCTTGATGGCGACAAACTCTCCGGCTTCAATATGCAGCGAGTAATTCCGAAACAGGACTTTTTCCCCGAAGCGTTTATTGATATTGGATAAAGTAATGGCAGTCATGCTTCCGCTCCTTTCACAATCTGATAGAGGTTCTTCCGGGCAATGCTGCCGCAAGCAAGCAGCGTGATCAGCAGCTCCGCGAGAAGCGTACCCAGCAGGATATTGTAGTCAAGCTCGATGGCGAGCTTTAAGAGCAGCAGCCCTGCCGCTACCGCCCCATAGTACAGCACCGTCAGCACGAGATGGGTGCGAATACAGCTCAAAAGGGAATGCCCTTCAATCAGGCGACAGGCGATCCTGTCCCTGTAATTGTCGCAGTAGAGCCTTGCGCCGAATAAGATCAGGCAGAACAGCCCGATCAGCAGCACCAAAGCCTGTACGCCCCAAATCATCAGCATATAGGTCAGATGATGGAGCATTTTATCAAAGGTGGCGGCGACGGTCGGTGTGGAAACGGTCGCCGCGTCAATACCCGTTTCCCGCAGGATGGGCAGCAGCTCCGCATATGGATCATCGGTGGGAACATAGAGGAAATACGCCCCTTGTGAACACCATGCTTCGATGAAAAGCCCGTCCAGCAGGTCACCTTCCTTGACTACAAGGATGGGCGCGGGCAGAGCGCCGTTGCCCCCAAGCCCTGTGCTGGCGTTATAGGAGTATATGTCAGACGCTTTATCATCGTAGAGGACAATATTCACATCCCCGGAATTTCCCCAGCTCGCGCCGCGCTCCCGTACCTCATCCCGCCTGTATTCCTTGGACTTTGGAAGCAGAATATTCACATGGGTATCGGAAAGCAGAGCGTCACCGATCTGCTCCCCGTCCGGCGCATAGATGGGGTTGAACGCAAGGTAGTTTCGGTTGATGTGGGCATAATCCTGACCGTATGCCTCTCCCAGCATTTTCCCTTCAAACAGGTCGTAATTAAAATCGTTGGCTGCCATGAGTATTCCATTGTAGCGATCCACTGTGGCATAATAGAACGCCAGATAATCCGCGCCCTCCGGTGCTCTACCGGAATTAACATTGTTCAGAGGGACAGTCACATAGCCCTTTGTCTTTTGCGAACAGAACTCCGCTGCATGGAAGGTGTTGTAGATCTGCGTGATGTTCCGCATGGCAATGGTGAGAGAGAATAGAATAAAGATTAGAAAAGCAGCTTTCGCAAGCGTGTTTGTAATGTAGATCCCGCGCTTTGGAACTTTGCCCTTCACATACTCCGCGCTGCGCTGCCCGGAGAGGAACAACAGGGAGAGCAGGATGCCCAGTATCAGAGGAACGAGCAGCCACAGACAATCTCCCAGCAGGAACAGCCCAAATTGCCAGGTCGCCACCGGATGAAGCCACACGGCGCAAATCATGGCGGCGGCAAAAATCAGCAGAAAGCAAAGACACAAAGCAGGGGCAAAGGCTTTGATCTCCCCCAGCAGGATATTCCCCGTGGTATAGCCCTCCATTTTTTTCAGCACATTTTTCTTGCCTGCGGACAGGGTGTAGAATACGATACTGACGCAGAGCATAAAGGCGGGAATGAACAGGAAATAAAGCGGCAGTTTGGTAGACAAAAGCCTTTCGTTGGTTGCTGTTACGGAATAGCCCAAGCCTTTCAGCGCATGAAGCACCGCGTCAAGCTGTCCTTCCGCCACATACCAGGTCGCGGCGGTCAAGTCATGCTGCTGCGCCTGCATGAGTGGATAGATGGCGGTATCTTGAAACAGCGAGGACAGATGCAGCGCCATAGCTCCCGGCTGCTTTGCAGTGGAAAAGAACTCGTCCGATTCCAGCCTCACGCTCCCTTTCCCGGTAGAAACGGAAAGAAAGCTGTCGGTATGGCTGGTCTTATAGTAGCGGTACAGTGGCTTGTCCCCATCCAGCTCCGCGTAGCGGTACATAATGTCTGCGCCGATCTTTCCGAGTGCAGTATCTATCTGTCCCAAAAATTCGCGGTTGCTCAATGTCTCCGGCTTTTCGAGGATTACCGCCCGCTTATCCAGTATCATGCTTTCCTCTGCGTCCTGTGCAAAATTGAACAGGGATAGTACCGAAAGCACGGTCATACAGACGGCAAAGCAAAAGATCACAAGTTTTCTCATGGTACACCTACTTTCCAAATGGTCAGACCGCTATTCGTTCTCACCCTCTCTTTTTATACTCCGCAGCTCTTTTACATTATAAAAAATACTCAATGCCAGCAGCATAGCGCAGTAGAACAGAACGCCGACTGCAAGGATCAGTTGAAAGTCGCGCCATTCCGAACAGGATGCAGTGCGAAAGCCCATGATACACAGATGCCCCAGCCCGTATGCGATAGGGATCGGGAGCAGGCGCTCCACCCAGCGGCGGGATTTTTCTTTCCTACGCAGCTTGAACCATACCCCGATAAGGATCAGGAACAGGGCGATGTTGAATAGCAGCCAATAGCCCAAAGAAAGCCCCGCCAAAGCGACCCAGCCGCCGCTGTCGGGCGCGGTGCCGTAGATGCACACCGAGCTATCGCTGGAGCTTTCGGCGTGTCCGTTGATAAACTGCGTGAAATAAACGAGAAGCGGCTTGCCGCTCTCCGGTGCTGCGGTCACAGCCTGTACGCCGGGTCTATGGAACGCCCTGTCCCATGCAGAGGTCCACACCTCAAGATGGTAGACTGTGTTGCGATCCTCGGGGTCGGCGATTTGTTGGAGCTTATAATTCGTGACCTCGTTGCTGAAAGAGAGCGTCACCGCACCGTTTGCTTCCTCCGTCACAGTCACCAGCTCTGGCGAATAGGCGAAGTATTCCGGCGCAGTCAGAAAGGAGATGACCGACAGCATCAGCGCCAGCAGCACCGCCGCCGTGCATAGGATGGTCTGCACCTTTTTCATCAGCAGTGCCTTTTTCAGCCGTTTCAGCGGCGCGGCGTCCATGTCGGGCTGCGGCTCTGTTTGCACCTCCACAGGCTCCCGCAGTTTTTCAAGCTCCGCACGGCAGGCGGGGCAGCTTTCCAGATGCTCCTTTACAAACTCCGACGTATCCTCCGATACCATGTTTTCCACATACAGCGGCAGAATATCGCGGATGATACTGCATTCATTTTTCATCTTTGTCAACCTCCATTCCCTTTTGGATCATTTTTCGTGCGCGGTGATAGGTGACACACGCCCAGTTTTCCGTCTTGTGAAACAGCTTCCCGATCTCCTTAAAGCTCAATTCGCCAAGGGTACGCCACATGAAAACCTCTTTGTACGGATCGGGAAGCTCATGCAGCAGATGTTTTACCTGTTGGGCATTCTCGCTGCGCAGCAGCATTTCATCCGGTGATTCCTCCGCTTCCGATATAAGCTGTTCCATGTCCGCTGTATGCTCTGTCCTGCGGCTTTGTTTCAGATGGGTATAGTAACAATTCTTTGCGATCTGACACAGCCACACCCGGATGTCGCAATCCCCCCGAAAGCTGTCAATGCGGCGAAGCGCACGGAAGAAGGCTTCGCTGGTAATATCCTCTGCCAGCCGTTCGTCCCCGCCGGACAGCCTCCGAACATAGAGAAACACATCCCGAAAATAGTCCTTGTATATTTGTTCAAAGTCCGTCACCTGCTCACCTCCTTGTCCCGTTCACTTATAAGACTGCGAAAAACGAAAAATCTTACAAAGAATTTTGAGTTGACTACTTATCTTCCCATATTGCAAGACTGCCGCTCGGCAGTTTTCGCTGTCGGGCGGCAGATTCGGCTATGCAGTAAGAGGACCGTCCACAATCTTTACATACGCCTCCAGCTTTACTTTTCACAGGTATTGGAGCTCTCATTCTCGCCTAAGTATCGCTCTCCGTTTGCAACGGCTTCCTCCAGTATAGCATAGACCTCCGTCAAGGCACGGACATACTGCGGGAAGTCGCGCCGCAGCTCACTGTCCTCCTCCGACGGCAGGACCGGCCTCCGCAGCATACGATGAACAGCCCTCCATACCTGAAGCCTGCTGCCGGGATAGGCTTCTCTCAGCTTCTCGACCGCGCGGCTCTTCGCCTTCTCCGCAGCGGACTCCTTCATCATGTGATACATCCCGATCTCTTTCAAGGTCGCCTCCGGGTATCCGAACACGCCGCAGGTCTTGCCGAGAATATCTCTATCCTTCTTCGGCAGGGCATCGAAAAGTTCCTTGAGGAGTTCGATACAGACCTTACGGTACACGGACTGCTCCGTCGAAGCGGAGAGCAACCCCGGCATCAGCCGCTCATAGGGATCGCCGTCATAATCCTTCGGAACAGGATCATGCACACCGAGGAAATGGGTGTTGTAGCGAACATACTGGGTGACACGAGCCTCAGAGATGCCTAACTCCTCCGCAATTTCGCCGGTATCCTTCCATGCAACATGATACAGCCTCTGTGCCTGCCGGACGGCAGCCATCTCGTCCTTGCTCAACGCCATACAGCCAAGATTCTGCTCCAGCCAGCGGGTCATGCGCCCCTTCAAATGCGGGTAGAGGTAGGTGGTGAGCACGGCGCGGCTTTCGTCGTATTCTCTGTTCTGAATCCGCGTCAGGAACTCCAATGCACCCTCACCGCAGAGATCGTCCAGAATCGTTTTCGTATACGCGGAAAATTGATTCGGATGATGCTCATCTACCATCAGGCAGTTGAACTCCGCCGCAGCTTCCTTGGCGATGCCGCGGATCAGACCGATATTTTTATGGTACAGCTTTTCCAGCGCAGCATCATCGCCGTCATAATATTGGCGAACCAGTTGCTCGTTGGTCATGATTGCTCACCCGCCTTTTCCTTCGGCGGACGGCCCCTCGGATTGGCCGTTCTGGTGATCCCACAGTGCTGGTAAACGCGCTCAGAGGAAATACGCTGCTCGAAAGCCTCTACGGAGATATTCGCGTCACGTAGAGCGTCATAGAGCAGATCCCGCACATAGTCCTTGGCTTTTCTTGCATCCTCCTGTGAGATCGCACCCCGCTGCATATCCTTTGTGATGCGGGCAAAGGCGGTCACCTTGACTTTGACCTTGGGAATGTCCTTCGCCAGTTCCTTCTGCAACTCCACCGTGCCGAACTGCCGGCAGGTGTAGCCGGGCGCGTGGGGACACGCTCCTTCGCAGTACAAAGCATGGACACCGCTCTTGAGCAGAAAATACCGTCCGCAGATGATGCAGCGGCGGATGTTGTGCCCACTGTTCAGCGCCAGCATATAATCGGCTTTCATCAGCGCCTGTAAGCTGTCGGTCACATGCTCCTGACAGATAGCGACAGAGCCGTCCGGCAGCGGCCGCGGCACATAGGAAAGCTCGTAGGCATCGTGGGTCGTATAGCAGTCGCCGTTGTTGCGGATGGGGTTGACGATGAGCTTTTCCGCAATGCGTTCATCATTGTAGAAGCCGTAGAGTGCTGCGGCATAGTCCTCTGGGCTGTTATGCTTCAGCTTGGACAGACTAAAGCTGATGAAATTCCGAATAGTACCGTTGAAAGCGCGAATGTCGTGAAGATATGTTTCATAACGGCGGACGTACTTTTTGTAATCACGCCATGCGTCCTTGGTAGGACCGATGGCACGAAGCATTTCGTAATAAAAGGCATCGCCTTTTTCTAAAGCTGCTTCGCTCGGATGGAACAGGTCAAGCGGAACATCCTTGACCGTTTCACTGCGCGCGGAGATTTCATTCGCCACGCGCTCAAGTCGTTTCCGTTGTATCTCTTCTGACGGCTCATGCTCCTCTTTCGGAAACAAATCGAACTGCCCCGTGACCTCCCGTATGACAGAGAAGAAAGCGTCCTCGCTCTCGTCCAGCAGCAGGCGGAACACAGCGTAGCGGCGCAGCACTCCGCATAGCGCCGCCAGCTCCTCGTTCAGCTTCCACCAAAGCTCTATGCTCCCGCTCTGCTCATATTCTTCCGCAAGGCTGGTGACATGCTTCATGCGTTTGCTCATGGGTCGATATTCGTCCGGCGACAGGTTCAGCAGATCGGCGGTCAACATACCGGCAGTGAACTGCTGACCGTATAGCTCCAGCGTACTGCCATAGGTGTAGAAAACGATGCTGCCCTCCATGTGTGCTCCTCCTGGTAAAATCTGTCCTACATGAATTTTAATCTGTCCATGCTTTTTCTCAGCATAGCATAAATTCCTCCACAATACAAGCAGAGGGAAGAAACCACGCGCCGTCCCGTGGTAACGCCCCTCTGCTTTTTTCGCTCTCATCGTTCCGATGGGAGCAATATTTTTTAAGGAGGATCCGAAATTGAAAAAAGAAAACCGATTGCTGACCATCGACGGAGAAACGCTAATGAGTCAGCCGCTCACACCGCTGAACTTCGTGGTGGACACGCTGCTCTCCCAGGGCCTGCATATCCTCGCAGGCTCTCCCAAGGTGGGAAAGTCCTGGCTGGCGCTGTGGCTGGCCGTCACGGTGGCGAAGGGCGAAGCCGTCTGGGGCATGGGTGTGAAGCAGGGCACCACGCTCTACCTCTGCCTGGAGGATTCCACCCTCCGCATCCAGAACCGCCTGTTCGAGATCACGGAGGACGCCCCCGCCAACGTCCACTTCACCACCAACAGCGACACCCTTGGCAAGGGGCTGGAGGAACAGCTCCGCGCGTTCCTCTCTGAGCACCCCGACACGGTGCTGGTCATCATCGACACGCTGCAAATGATCCGCGGCGCCGGCTATGACAACACCTACGCCAATGACTACCGTGACCTCTCCGTGCTGAAGCACATCGCGGACACCCACGGCATCGCCATTCTGCTGATCCACCATCTGCGGAAGGAGCTTGCCGACGATGTGTTCAGCCGCATCTCCGGCACAACGGCCATCAGCGGCGCGGTGGATTCCAGCTTCACGCTCATTGAGGACAAGCGCGGCAGCGGCAAGGCAAAGCTTTCCTGCATCGGGCGCGACATCGAGTACCGGGAACTGACGCTGGAGCGCAACGCGGAAAATGTGTGGGAGCTGGTGTCGGACAGCCGGACGCAGCCGGAGCTGCTGGGCGGCCAAATCGTTGTCCTTCTCTCTGAGCTGATGCGTGACCGCGCGGAATTTATCGGCACTCCCACGGAGCTGTCCGCGCAGATCGACCCTGCGGGCAGCGAGGGCATCACGCCGAAAAAGGTATCCCGTCTGATCCTGCAAAGCGTTGCCGCACTAAGCAAAATCGGTATTTCCGCCGTGGTGCGCCGCAGCAACGGAAAGCGACTCATTGAGTTACGCCGTGCCGAAAGTGACGATGCTCAGGGTACCCAAGCTGTCGACCCTATCGACCCTGCCGATGTCTCAGGCGGTGAAAACGCCCCGTGTTTCGGCGTGTGAGCCGCTGTGTGCGCGATTAAAGGCTGGGGTGGTGTGTGTACCCGACGAGGGGAGATTCAGCCCGCACAGGGCGAGCACTGTGGCGGCATAAAAACGACGAATACGCCGCCAAACCCCCTGCGCGTCCAGCGTTACAACGGCATGAAGCGCACGCCGAGGGTAATGATACCACCCCCACACGGAAATGCCGAAAATGCAAAACGGGAGTCTTATCATCTCCCCCAACAGGGCTCCCGCCGAAACCCAGCGAAGCGGTTTCGGTGGGAAGAGGACGAGCGACAGAGAGCGCGAGTCCTGCCGCTTGCGGCGGGACGAGGGATTCGTCGTCCGCTCGGACGACAGCCAGCATCGCATTTGTCTGGTCTGCGGCGAAGCCGCTGCCCTGCCAAACGCACCGGGCGGGCAAAGCCCTTCACCCAAATTCCGGGCAGAAGCCCGAACCCACTTTTAGCTACGATTGGAGAAAAGCATGAAAAAAGATATCAAATTCAGCACGCGCATGGCGTCCGCTGACCGTGAGAAGATTAGGGCGTTGGCGGCGAAGGCCCACATGTCCATGAGCGATTACATCACCGCCTGCTGTCTCGGCAAGCGGATCGTCGTCATCGACGAGCAGAAAGAGTTGCTCCGCCAGCTCAAGGGCATCGGCAGCAACATCAACCGCCTCACCGTCCTCGCCAACATGGGCAAGGTGCAGGTCATCGGTCTCGACAAGGCCGCGCAGGAGCTGTCCGAGGTCAGCGTTGCGCTACGGTCAGTCATGGAAGGTCGGTGAGCCGTATGGCCATCGTACATTTCGTAAACTACAAAAAAGGAACACAGTCCCGCGCCGCCATGCGCGGCGTGATGCTCTACGTCATGCAGGAAAAGAAAACCGCATGGGAGGGCGGGCCGCTCGTCAGCGGCATCAACTGCCAGCCGCAAAGCGTTTACGATGATTTCCTGAACACGAAGCTGCTCTACCACAAGGATGACGGCACGATGTTCTATCACATGGTGCAAAGCTTTCCGAAGGGCGCGGCGGTCGATCCACGGCAGGCCCACGAAGCCGCGCGGCGGCTGGCGGAATACTTCGACGGCTGCGAGGTGCTGGTCTGCACCCATGTAGACCGGGAGCACATCCACTCCCACTGTGTCATCAACTCCGTCAACTTTGAGACAGGCAAAAAGCTGCACATGGCGAAAGAGCAGCTGCAAGAGTTGATGCGGCGCAACGATGCGATCTGTCAGGAGATGGGCCTGCCGGTCTTTGACGCACCAACGCAGCAGGCCCGCGGCATGAGCGGTGCGGAATACCACACGGCGCTGAAAGGCCAAAGCTGGAAGCTGCGGCTCATGAACACCATCGACGAGTGCATGAAATACGCTGCCGACAAGGACGCCTTCGTTTCCCTGATGGAATCCGAGGGCTACGCCGTCCGCTGGGAGAGCACCCGCAAGTACATCACCTACACCACGCCGGAGGGCATGAGATGCCGCGACAGCAAACTACACGAAGAAAAGTATTGCAAGGAGGTCATGGAGCATGAATTCAGAATACGAACAGAGATTGTCTCTGCAAGAACTCAAGCAGCGCAACACCCAGCAGACAGCGCTGCCGGTGCAGGCACCACCTCCCGAAGCACGTCCCACAAAAGTGGACTGGGAGCGAATGATGAAATACATGGATGCACTGTGGTACCATGCAGATCGGCAGACGGATCTGTTGGAGAGCGTCAGCAGGCAGATGTCGCAGCTTCCCACGCGAACGCAGCTGGACGATCTGCTGAAAGCGGTGCGGCATCTGGAGCAGATGACCGAACAGGCTGGGAAGCCGAAAGAGAATTCTTTTTCTCTGCACAGAATCAGACTTCCCAGACTGCATCTGCCACAAGTCAGTATTCCGGCATTGATCTCTCTGCTGATGGCGGCGGCAGCACTGCTTCTGCTCTGGTGGGGCTTGGACACCGTCTGGAGCAGATCCAGCCTGCTGCCCCTGTGATGCCCGTACAGCACCACACCGACAGAAAGGTACTGCAAAAAGAACGTGAAAAGAAGATCGCCCTCGGTCACAAGGCTGATGACCACGAGGACGAGGTGAGTTATGACTGGCAGCAGACCATGTGACGCAAAGGGAGAGTTGAAGGATTTCGACTCTCCCTTTCTGCATAGGACAAGGTTCTCGCAAATAAAATGATAGCACCGCGGGAGGTGATAGTTATTATTGTCCGCCCTTTCACTTACGATAGTGACGCGCACATTATTTCCGGCAGAAAAAATATGATCAGAATTGAAAACCTTACCCCACAGCTTACCGCCGAGGAGTGCATGGAACAGCGGCGATGTATCGAGGAAGGTCTTTTCGAGGTCTTTATAAAGTATGAAAAACACAATGAAAATGATAGCTATTTAGGAGCTGCTGCGGTATGATGTACCTGTCAGCAGCTCTTTTCTGTGAGGAAGGAGCTACAAAATGAACGCAATCTACGCAAGACAATCCGTTGACAGAGCCGATAGCATTTCTATCGAAAGCCAGATCGAGTTCTGCCAGTACGAAATGAGAGGTGAACAGTATAAGGTTTATACCGACAGGGGTTACAGCGGTAAAAATACAGACCGTCCCGCCTTTGCGGAAATGATGAACGACATCGAAAACGGGGTGATCGGTAAGGTCGTTGTTTACAAGCTGGACCGCATCAGCCGTTCTATCCTCGACTTCTCTAATATGATGGAGAAATTCGGAAAGCACAGGGTCGAGTTCGTATCCACGACAGAAAAGTTCGACACTTCCTCGCCCATGGGACGCGCCATGCTCAACATCTGTATTGTATTCGCGCAGTTGGAACGGGAAACCATTCAAAAGCGCGTGGCGGATGCCTACTACTCCCGCAGTCAAAAGAGCTTCTATATGGGCGGCAGAGTTCCGTATGGATTCCGGCTGATCCCGACGACCATCGAGGGTATTAAGACCTCTATGTATGAGATCAACGCGGAGGAAGCGGAACAGGTGCGGTTGATCTATGAGCTCTACTCCAAGCCGGAATGCTCCTACGGTGACATTATCCGCTACTTTCAAGCCCACGGCATTCTCAAAAACGGAAAGCCGTGGGGACGCACACGACTTGCGGATGTTCTTAGGAATCCCATCTATGTCCGCGCGGATCTATCCGTCTATGAGTTCTATCGTGACCAAGGCGCGATCATGGCAAACGATCCGAGTGACTTTATCGGCACGAACGGATGCTACTACTACAAGGGACAGGACTCCGTAGGACGCAAGCAAATGAATTTAGAAGGCAACCATTTGGTGCTGGCTCCACACGAGGGCATCATTCCCTCCGACCTATGGCTGAAATGCCGTGCAAAGTGTCTGGAAGCGCAGCAGATCAAGCCATATCAGAAAGCCAAGAACACATGGCTGGCGGGAAAGATCAAATGCGGCATCTGCGGGTACGCTTTGGTGGATAAGCACTACTCGACCACACGCTCCCGCTACCTCCTCTGTTCGAACAAAATGAACTCCAAAGCCTGCGAGGGGCCCGGAACGATTTATACCGACGAGTTTGAACAAATCATCTACAATGAAATGCGCAAAAAGATGGCTCAGTTCAAAACGCTCAGAAGGTGTAAAGGAAATTACATTAACCCCGAGCTAACGGCGTTGAATGTTCAACTTACGCAAGTTGAGACTGAGATTGGCTCGCTGATGGATCGCCTGTCGGCTGCGGACGATACCCTGTTTCGCTACATCAGTGGGCGCGTCAAAGAACTGGATGGGAAAAAGCAAGAGCTGATGAAGTGTATCTCTGAATTGAAGCTGCACAAGGAAGCGGACTATACGGAGATCTATAATCACCTGACTATGTGGGACGAGTTGAGTTTCGATGATAAGCGACAGACGGTAGACCAGCTCATCCGTGTCATCTATGCGACCAGCGATTCCATCAAGATCGAATGGCGCATTTAAGCAAGTACAGTTACTCCATCTTGTACGCTTCGGCGAGGGACTGCGGCTTGCGAAGGACCGCATGAGCGAGAAGAATATCTATTTTATCAACCCGTCCTTCGACAGTTGACGGAACAACACAAGCCCCCTCCGGCGTCGCCGGAGGGGGCTTGTATATGTGTATCAACGTAGGCCGCGGCGCAGAAAGCAAGACCCAAATGCAGGGCGCAGAAAAGCTCCCCTGTGCAGGGCGCGGGGAATGGTCGTCAGCAAGTAGACGCGCCCCTTGCCCCTCTGGGCGTTTCATCCACACAGGAGAGCAAAACAAGCATACCATAAGGCGGAGTCTGTTGCAAGAAAAATGCGATTCCTGCATCCGTAAGCGGCTGGTGTCTAAGGAAAAACATTTCTTTTTTTCGCCCGCTGTGCTATGATACATAAAACACCGCCCGCCGCCATAGGCTTTCCCGAGGAGGGGAGACCCATGGTGCTGTTCATTCCGAAAAAAGCGATATACGCCGGTGCGCTGGCAGCCGCCCTCATTCTGCTGGCGGCGGCAGCGCCTCGCCCATCGCCGCAGGTGCCTGCCGCTGCGTCTGCCGCACCGCCGAGACCTCAGACTATGCTGGTGCTGGACGCGGGACACGGCGGGGAGGACGGCGGCGCCGTGTCCAGCAGCGGCGTGGCGGAGAGCGGCATCAACCTCCAGATCACACGGCGGCTCTATGAGATACTCCGTTTTCTGGGGCATCCGGCGGTGATGACCCGCACCGGCGACGACGCCGTTTACGACGACTCCGCCGTTACCCTGCGGGAGAAGAAGGTCTCCGACCTGAAAAACCGCACGGCACTGGCTAACGGGACACCCAACGGCCTGCTCATCAGCATCCACCAGAACTGTCTGCCCGGACACCCCGGCGTCCGTGGAGCGCAGGTGTTCTATAACGCGGTGGAGCCGTCCCAACGGCTGGCGCAGACGGTGCAGCAGGCGCTGAACAGTGGGGTGAACGAAGGACGGGACAAGGCCGTCAAGCCCATTGGCGACGGGGTGTACCTCATGTCCCACACCACCTGCCCGGCCATTCTGGTGGAGTGCGGGTTCCTGTCCAACCCGGAGGAGACGGCGCTTTTGCAGCAGCCGTCCTACCAAGTGAAGCTCGCCGCCGTCATCGCGGTGGCCTACTGCCAATATTGTACGAGCGAGGGAATAGCATGAAAGCAAAAACTGTTTTTTTCTGCACGGAGTGCGGCAGCAAAAGCCCCAAGTGGTCGGGACGCTGCGCCGTCTGCGGCGCGTGGAACTCCATGGTGGAGCAGCCGGCGGAGCGCCCTGCCAAGGGCGGTAAAACGCCGCGCATGAACGATGCTGTAAAGGCGTCTGCCATTACAGCGCTGCAGGAGGATGAGGAGATACGCTTCCCCACCGGCATGGGGGAGCTGGATCGCGTGCTGGGCGGCGGCGCCGTGAAGGGCTCGCTGGTGCTGGTGGGCGGCGCGCCCGGTATTGGCAAGTCCACGCTGATGCTCCAGATCTGCCAGCAGCTGGGCAGCACCTGCAAGGTGCTGTATGTCTCCGGTGAGGAGTCCGCCCGGCAGCTGAAGCTGCGGGCCAAACGCCTGTCCGTGGACAGCGAAAACCTGTTCGTCCTGTCGGAGACGCGGCTGGGCGACGTGCTGGAATGTGTCCGCCGGGAGACGCCGGACGTGCTGATCGTGGACTCCATCCAGACCCTGTACAACGAGGAGCTGGACGCGCCCGCCGGCGGTGTGGGGCAGGTGAAGGACTGCACCATGGCGCTGATGCAGCTGGCCAAGGGGCAGGGGGTCACGGTGTTCGTCATCGGCCACGTCAACAAGGAGGGCAGCATCGCCGGCCCCAAGGTGCTGGAGCATATGGTGGACTGCGTGCTGTACTTCGAGGGCGACAGCCGCATGACATACCGTATCCTCCGTGCCGCCAAGAACCGCTTCGGCGCTACCAACGAGATCGGCGTTTTTGAGATGCTGGACAGCGGTCTCCGGGAGGTGGAGAACCCCTCGGAGATGCTGTTGTCCGGCCGCCCGCAGGACGCCTCCGGCACCTGCGTCACCTGCGTGATGGAGGGCGCACGCCCCGTGCTGGCGGAAATACAGGCGCTGATCGCGCCCTGCGCCGGAGCACGACCCCTCCGCAGCAGCAACGGCTTTGACTACAACCGCGCCGCCATGCTGCTGGCGGTGCTGGAGAAGCGGGGCGGGCTGAAGGTCAGCCAGTGCGACGCCTATCTGAATATCATCGGCGGGCTGACGCTGGACGAGCCTGCCGCCGATCTGGCGGCTGTGGTGGCCATCGCCTCCAGCTATCTGGACAAGCCTGTGCCAAACGGCATGGCCGCCGTGGGCGAGGTGGGACTCTCCGGGGAGATCCGCAGCGTCAGCCACATGGAGCAGCGTCTCTCGGAGGTAAAGCGTCTCGGCTTTACACAGTGCATCATTCCGGCACATCACGCGGTGGATCTCCGCGCTCGCTCCACACTGGAGCTGCTGCCGGTGCGGAACATCTCGGAGGCGCTGCGTCTGCTGGCGCAGGGGAAATAGGCACATAGTGGACGCAGGGGTGTCCGGCGCTGGGCTGCCCCGCCGCGGCGCAGGTATCCAGCGTACACAGACCGTCCCGCTGCCACTGGCAGCTGTCGGTGCAGGGGATCATACCATCACTCCTTTGCGGTAGTGTTCCCGCACAGCGCGATACTATGAAAAAGCGCCCGGAGCCGTTGGCTCCGGGCGCTTTCACGTGTGCTTATTCGGGGGAGTTGAACCAATCCTCACAGAACTTGGCAATGGCGGGAACAAGATCCTTGACGTAGCGGCGGGAGGTGTTGATGCACAGGTCGTAGGACTCCTTGGCACCCCACTTGCTGTCACTGTACATCTGGTGGTGCTGGGAGCGGTTGCGGTCGATCTGCTTCATGCGCTTCTCGATCTCGGAGGCGGTCATGTTCTCTCCGGCGGGCGCACGGCGCTGGCACCGCTCGATCTTGGACTCCTTGTCGGCGTACACGAAGATATTCAGCGGCTTATAGGCCTTCAGGATCACATCCGCGCCCCGGCCCACGATGACGCAGTCGCCGCTCTTGGCGAAGTTCTCCAGGATCTGGCGCTGGGCCACCGCCACGCGGATGGGCTGGTCCATGATCTGGAAGGGAGGTACGCCGAACCGGTGACCGATGGTCAGGGGGTAGGCGGCCTCGATGCTCTTTTCGGACATATGTGCCACATAATCCTCATTAAAGCCATTCTCCTTGGCGATCATCTCGATGATCTCATGGTCATAGCAAGGGATGTGCAGCGCCTCGGCCAGACGCTTGCCCAGCTCACGGCCGCCGGAGCCAAATTCACGGCTGATGGTGATGATACGGTTCATAGATACGACCTCCTTTATGGTATGTTAGACGGAAAAATCAATATTCATAGCAGCTGCCACCCACGAATTCGCGGACGATGGAATTGCGGGGAACGAAGGGGGTATGCAGCGGCGGCACGGTGTTCACCACGTCGATCAGATCGGTGAGATCGTGCGCCTGCAGATACTCCGCTGTCAGCTCCTCCCGGATGTTGGGGATCTCGCCCAGACACTTGGTCAGGATGCACGGCTCATAGTCGTGGAAGGAGTCGATATGGATGGCGGCGTTGCTCTTGTAGGGCTTGATATAGTTGACCTCGCCGCGGTTCACGCTTTCGGCGCGCTCCACCGTCTCCCGCAGGGAGTGGCCGCGGGTGTTGTAGTCCCGGATGAGCCGCCGCGCCACGCGCAGCTGCTCGGGGCGCACCACCCGGTCGTTGTTGGTGAGGATGCGGGTGCGGGGGGCGACATAGACGCCGGTGGCGGCGCCGCGGATCTTATCGAAGATCAGGGGGTTGAGCATATGGATGCCCTCGGCAATGACGATGCAGCCCTTTTCGCCCTGCATTTTCTTGTAGCCGCCGGTGCAGCCGGCCTTAAAGTCGTACCAGGGGATGTCGACCTCCTTGCCGTCCAGCAGGCGGCTGATGCAGGACACCAGCAGATCCACGTTCACGCAGTAGGGGGATTCCCAGTCCGTGGCCTCCGGCGGACGCTGATCCAGCGGCAGGAAGAAGTTGTCCATGCTCAGCAGGCACACCGTCACGCCCAGATTTTCCAGATAGTCCTTCAGCCGCATGGCGGAGGTGGTCTTGCCGCTGCCGGAGGGGCCGGTCAGCGCCACAATGGGACGGTTGCTGGAGAGGATCGCGGCTGCGGCAGCGGAGATCTTGTCGTGGAAGACCTCCTCACAGCGCAGGACAAATTGAGTCTCGTTATTCATGGAGTCCTTGATGTTTTCCAGATCGATAACGCGCATGATACAGCTCCTTTACGGATGAAATCAAAAATCGTAGACAGTATACCACATTGTGCAGCCACCGTCAAACAGTCAAAACGCCGGAATTTACCAGTAACCGGGATACCTGCGGCGTCGTACAGACAAAAACGCCCCCGAAACCGGGGGCGTCCTGCATACGAGGTGTTACTTGGTGCCGAAAATGCGGTCGCCGGCATCGCCCAGACCGGGGACGATGTAGCCGTTCTCGTTGAGGCACTTGTCCACGGCACCGGCGTAGATGTCCACGTCGGGATAGAGCTTCTGGATATGCTCGATGCCCTCGGGAGCCGCCACCAGCACCATCAGCTTGATGTGCTTGCAGCCGAACTTCTTCATCTCGCCGATGGCCTCGGCAGCGGAGCCGCCGGTGGCCAGCATGGGGTCAACGATGAGCACGTCGCGGTCGGCCACGTCCTTGGGCATCTTGCAGAAATAGGGATGGGGCTCCAGCGTCTCCTCGTCGCGGTACATACCGATGTGGCCGACGCGGGCGGAGGGGACCATACGCAGTACGCCGTCCACCAGACCCAGACCGGCACGGAGGATGGGGACCACCACAAACTTGCGGCCCGCCAGCGTGGGCGCGTCCATCTCGCAGATGGGGGTCTCGATGTGCTTGGTGGTCAGGGGCAGGTCACGGGTGGCCTCGTAGGTGATGAGCATTCCGATCTCGGATACCAGCTCGCGGAAATCCTTGACGCTGGTGTGCTTGTCGCGCATGATGGTCAGCTTGTGGGCCACCAGAGGGTGGTTCATGATATGAACTTTCTCGCTGTACATTTTGTCTCCTCCGTGTATGTAAAATTTTGCATGGAATACGATGATAAACTACAATGGGCATGGGGATACGCACTCAGTCCAGCGTGATCTTCAGACCGCGGGCCAGACGCTCCCGCTCCGCCTGACTGAGCCGCAGGTACACCGGCTCCAGCGCCTGCGCCGTCACCGTCTCGCCCCGCGCCGCCATTTCCTCGGCGCACAGCGCCACGCCCACGGCGGACTGCATCCGGTGGGATTCGTCCGCCATACGGCAGGGAATGCCCGCGTCGTTGAGGTATCCGGCGCACAGTGCCGCGCCGTCACCCACCACCAGCTTGTCCGCCGGGTCGTTCCGCAGCTGCGATGCCAGCTCCTCCAGCGAGATGGCGCAGTCCTCGGTCAGCCGTGTCACGCGGCCGCCCTCCGCCCGGAACAGGGCGTGGTAGATCTGCTGCCGCCGCGCGTCCATGGCGCCGATGACCAGCCCGTGGTGGTCGGTGGATGTCCGCGCCATGGCCGCCAGCGTGGATACGCCGCAGCAGGGCAGCTCCTTTGCCCACGCCAGACCCTTGGCAGCCGATACGCCGATCCGCAGACCTGTAAAGCTGCCGGGGCCGTTGGCCACGGCGATCAGCCCTATGTCGTCCAGCGTCAGTCCCGCCGCGTGGAGCATACCGTCCACAAGGGGCATCAGCGTCACACTATGGGTCAAGCCTCTATTCTGATAGGCGGAGGCCAGCACCGTGCCGTTTTCCGTGACGGCGGCGGATACGCTTTTTGCCGATGTCTCCAGCGCCAGTATCTTCAATGTGTCTCGCCTCCCGTGATGGTGATGATGCGGTCATTCTCGCCCTCGCCCCGCGCGATGTCCACGAGGATGGCGTCCTCCGGCAACGCACCGGCCGCCTGCTCCGACCACTCCACGGCGCAGACGCCGTTCCGGGCCAGATAGTCGTCCCAGCCGATGTCGAACAGCTCGTCCTCGCCGCCCAGCCGGTACATATCAAAATGGAACAGGGGAATGGTTCCGCTGTACTCGTTGACGATGGTAAAGGTGGGGCTGGTCACACGCCCCCGGCAGCCCAGCCCCCGGGCGAGACCCCGTGTGAAGGCGGTCTTGCCCATGCCCAGTCCGCCGCGGAAGGCCACCACACAGCCGGGATGCAGCGTGTGCCCCAGCTCCTCGCCGATGCGCTCCGTCTCCTCCGGGCTGTGGGAGAGATACTCCATACCGTCACCTCCGCTTTTTGCTCAAATCGTCTTATTGTACCACACCCTGCCCCAAAAGAAAAGAGTGAAACGCCGGTTTACAGATAAAACTTCTTGTGGTACACTAATACCGCTTTATGACCATTTTACCGGAGAGGAGGGACGCCCATGCTGCGCCGTTCACGAGAGCTTTTTGCGGATATCCTGCGCCAGACGGATCTGGTGCTGCTGGCACTGTGCGCCGCGGCGTCCCTGTTCGGCGTTCTCATGGTGGCCAGCGCCACCCGGTATATGCACACATGGCGTCTGGTGGCGGTCCAGTCCGTGGCGCTGCTGCTGGGCGTGGTGCTGTATCTGGTGATCTCCCAGATCGACCTGAACGACCTGTGCAAATACTGGAAGTGGATCTTCCTGCTGGGAATCGGCGTCATCCTGCTGTTGGCCACACCGCTGGGCATCGAGGACAACACCGGCAACCGGGCATGGCTGGAGTTCCCGTTCCTGCCGGTAAAGGTGCAGCCCGCCGAGATCGTGAAGCTGACATTGACGCTGGTGCTGGCCAAGCAGCTGGTCTGGCTCAAGGAGAACCGCAATCTGAGCAGCATCCCCTCCGTCCTGTTTCTGGCGGCCCATCTGGGCGTTATCTTTGTTCTGTACTATAAGGTTTCCTCCGACATGGGCAGCGCGCTGGTGTTCCTGTTCATCTTCGCCTGTATGTGCTTTGTGGGGGGCGTGGCCCTGCGGTGGTTTTTGCTGGGTGGACTGGCCGGCGGACTGGCCTTCTGGGCGATGTGGGATCTGAACAAGATCCCGTCCTATATGAAGCTCCGGTTTCAGGTGCTGTTCGACCACAGCCTCGACCCGCAGGATACCGGCTGGCAGCAGACCCGCAGCCTTATGGCGCTGGGCAGCGGCAAGCTCACGGGGCAGGGACTGTTCCATGGTACCCAGACCCAGAGCGAGTACAGCTCCGCTCTGCCCAACCGGCACACCGATTTTATCTTCACCGTCATCGGCGAGGAGCTGGGTCTGCTGGGCTGCATCCTGACGCTGGCGCTGCTGACGGCCATCATCGTCCGCTGCGTCTGGGTGGCGCGCCACGCCAAGACCAGTCTGGAGGGGCTTGTCTGCATCGGTGTGGCCAGCGTGGTCATCTTTCAGGTCATCGTCAATGTGGGGATGTGTCTGTTCGTCATGCCGGTCATCGGCCTGACGCTGCCGTTCATCAGCTACGGCGGCTCGTCGCTGGTGATGCTGTTCATGTCCATGGGTATGGTGTCCGGCGTGCAGGGACGGTCAAAGCCGGACTGGCTGCGATAGATCGCATAGATAGCATAGGGAACAGGGGGCGCGTCCTGCGGGGCGCGCCCCCTTTATTCTCCGTTTGTTCACGGCGAAACAGTTGTAATCGTCGCGCCGCCGTGCTATAATGTTACATCTAAGACTGGGGGCGTGGGCCATTAGACGGCGCACGGCACCCCGAAAGCGAGGGATCACGATGAAGATCGTTGTTTTGGCAGGCGGCCTTTCCACAGAGCGTCAGGTAGCGCTGACCAGCGGCACCGGCGTGTGCCGCGCACTGCGGGAGAAGGGGCATCAGGCCATTTTGGTGGATATGTTTCTGGGGCTTGAAAGCTACGAGGGACGGCTGGAGGATATTTTCGACGCGCCGGACGGCCTTTGCCCCGACAACCATGTGGAGAGCGTGGAGCCGGATCTGGAGGCGGTGCGCCGCAGCCGGAGGGATCAAAGCCCCAGTATGCTGGGCAAGGATGTGCTGACCGTCTGCCAGATGGCCGACATCGTATTTCTGGCGCTCCACGGCAGCTGCGGCGAGGATGGCCGTATTCAGGCCACGCTGGATCTGCTGGGCGTACCCTACACCGGCTCCGGCTATCTGGGCAGCGGCATGGCCATGGATAAGGCCGTCACCAAGCGCTTTATGGATTCGCTGGGCGTCCGCACCGCCCCGTGGCACGATGTGTACTATACAGAGGCCGATATCCCCCGTCTGGTGGAGGAGCTGGACGTACCCTGCGCCGTGAAGATCGTCAACGGCGGCAGCTCCATCGGCGTGGAGCTGCCCGACACCAAGGAGCAGCTGGAAAAGGCGCTGCGCGGTCTGCTGCGCTACGGCGGCCATGTGGTGGTGGAGAAGAAAATCAAGGGCCGGGAGATCCAGATCGCCGTGCTGGGGGACACCTATCTCCCCGCCGTGGAGATCATCCCCAGAGGCGCGTATTTCGACTATGTCTCAAAATACCAGAAGGACGGCGCGGAGGAGATTTGTCCCGCGCCCATCACCGAGGAGGCGTGGCATCAGATCGGCGAGATGGCGCTGACGCTCCACCGGGGGCTGGGGCTGTCCGTCTACTCCCGCTCCGACTTTATTCTGGACGCGGACGGAAACGCATGGTGCCTGGAGGTCAACACCCTGCCGGGCATGACCCCCACCAGCCTTGTGCCGCAGGAGGCGGCGCAGGTGGGCTTGAGCTATGCCGACCTGTGTGAAAAGCTCGTGCTGGATTCGCTGGCGCTGCGAAAGGCGGCGCAGCTATGAGCCCCTGCACCGTGGCGGCGCTGTGCGCCGCCGTGGGCGGCAAGCTGCTCTCCGGAGACAGCGCCGCCGTCGTTACCGGCGTTACCACCGACAGCCGCGCCGCCTCGGATGGACAGCTTTTCATCCCGCTGACGGGCGAACGGTTCGACGGTCACGCCTACATCGACAGCGCCCTGTCCGCCGGTGCCGCCGGCTGCCTGACAGCCCGCGTGCCGGAGACGATGCAGCCCGGAAAGTTCTATATACAGGTGGCGGATACCCGCCTTGCGCTGAAGGCGCTGGCGGCGTGGTATCGCAGCCGCTTTACCCTGCCGGTGGTGCAGATCACCGGCTCGGCGGGAAAGACCACCACCAAGGAGATGGTGGCGGCTGTCCTGTCCCGGCGGTATGACACCCTGAAAACACAGGCCAACTTCAACAACGATATCGGTACGCCCCTGACGCTGCTGGGGCTTGCGCCGCAGCATCAGGCAGCGGTGATCGAGACGGGCATGAACCACTTCGGCGAGATACGCTATCTGGGCGAGATGGTGCGGCCCGATATCGCCGTCATCACCAACGTGGGCGACGCCCACATCGAGAATCTGGGCAACACCCGGCAGGGCATTTTGCAGGCCAAGTGCGAGATATTCGAGAATCTGGCGCCCGACGGCATCGCCGTTCTCAACGGCGACGATCCGCTGCTCGGCACCGTCACCCTGCCGCAGACCATCCTGCGCTGCGGCAGGGGGGAGGGCTGCAGCGTCCGCATCACCGACGTGGACGACCGGGGCATCGAGGGCATCGCCTGCACCGTCACCACCGCCAGGGCCTCCTACCGGCTGGCGACCGCGTCCCCCGGCGGCTTTATGATCTACCCTATGGCCATGGCCGCCGCCATCGGCGAGGCGCTGGGCCTGACGGGGGAGGAGATCACCGCCGGTGTGGCCGCCTACGTGCCCACCGGCTCCCGGATGCACATCATCCGTCTGCCGGAGGAGCGTCTGCTCATCGACGACTGCTATAACGCCAATCCGCAGGCCATGACGGAGGCGCTGCGGCTGCTGGCGGTCACGCAGACCCGCCGCCGTGCAGCGGTGCTGGGCGACATGGGCGAGCTGGGCGAGCTGACCGTCTCCGCCCACCGCGCCATCGGCGCGTTGACGGGCGAGTTGCATCTGGACAGCGTCATCGCCATCGGGGAAAAGGCGCGGGATATCGCGTCCGCCGCACCCAATGCCCAGTGGTTTCCGTCTGTGGAGGACGCGCTGCCCGCTGTCCGCGCCGCCTTTACCGGCGGCACAGCCATGCTGGTCAAGGCGTCCCACGCCATGCATTTTGAAAACATCGTAAAGGAACTGGAACAGAGCTAAATGATCGACATTCGCGTGGAGGGACTGGTAAAGTCCTTCGACCTGGAAAAGAAAATACTGGACGGCCTGACGTTCCAGATCGACACCGGCGAGCGTGTGGGTCTGCTGGGCCGCAACGGCGCGGGCAAGACCACGCTGTTCAAGATCCTCACCGGCGAGCTGGACTACGACAGCGGCACAGTGCAGATCGCCTCCGGCCGGCGGGTGGGGCTGATCTCCCAGATCCCCGTCTATCCCGCGGGCTACACGGTGGAGGATGTGCTGCAAACCGCCTTTGCCCGGATGTTCCGCATGAAGGACGAGATGGACGCGCTGGCTCTCCGCATGGAACAGGGGGCGTCCGACGAGGCCACCCTCCGCCGCTACGGGGAGCTGAACGCCCGCTTCGAGGGGCTGGGCGGCTGGGACACCGATACGGCGGTGAACAAGGTCGCCAACGGCCTGAGCATCTCCGACGAGATGCGTACCCGCCTTTTTGAACGGCTGTCCGGCGGCGAAAAGACCCGCGTGAACTTAGGTCGCCTGATTCTGGAGGATACAGATGTTCTGCTGCTGGACGAGCCTACCAACCATCTGGACTTGCAGGCCACGGAGTGGCTGGAGGAGTACCTCCGCAAGTTCCGCGGCACCGTGGTCACCATCAGCCACGACCGCTACTTCCTGGATCGCACCGTGACCCGCATCATCGAGATACAGGACGGCAAGGCGGAGTTTTACAGCGGGAATTACAGCTTTTACGCCATTGAGAAGGAGCGCCGCTATCAGGAGCGCATGAAGCAGTATCTGAAGGAGCAGGCGAAGATCCAGCAGTTGGAGAAGGCCGCCGAGCAGATGCACCTGTGGGCGTTCATGGGCAACGACGCCCTGCACAAGCGGGCCTTCTCCATGGAAAAGCGCATCGAGCGGATGCGTACCACCCAGAAGCCCACCAAGGCCCGCCGTCTGGAGGCCCGCTTCCAGAGCCGGGAGTTCAAGGGCGACGAGGTCTTGCAGATCAAGGGTGTCTCCAAGGCGTTCGGCGAGCGAAGGCTGTTCGAGGACGTGTACCTCCGGGTGGAGGGCGGGGAGCGTATCGCCCTGCTGGGCGAGAACGGCACCGGCAAGACCACCCTGCTGAATATGCTGGTGGGGCTGGACAGTCCCGACGCCGGTATGATCCGGCTGGGGCCGTCGGTCAAGGCGGCGTATCTGCCGCAGGTCATCCACTTTGACCACCCGGAGCGCAGCATACTGGACACCATGCTCTACGAGCTGGACATCACGCCCCAGTCGGCGCGCAACCGTCTGGCGGCGTACCAGTTTACCGGCGAGGATGTGTTCAAATCCGTCTCTGTGCTGTCCGGCGGCGAGCTGAGCCGCCTGCGGCTGTGTATGCTGATGGACGAGAGCATCAACCTCCTGATATTGGATGAGCCCACCAACCATCTGGACATCGACTCCCGAGAGTGGCTGGAGCAGGCGGTGGAGGAGTTTGACGGCACGCTGCTGTTCGTCAGCCACGACCGCTACTTCATCAACCGCTTTGCCACCCGCGTCTGGGAGCTGGAGGATCACGCCATCACCGATTACCCCATGGGCTTTATGCAGTACCGGCAGGTACGGGAGGAGGCGCACCGCGCCGCCCAAGCCGCCGCCGTGCCGGTGCAGCCGAAAAAACAGGCGTCCGTCGGCCGGGGAAACCGCGCCCAGCAGGCCGCCCGCAGGCAGTTGACCATCTGCGAGACAGCCATCGCCAAGCTGGAGGCGTCTCTGGCGGCACTGGATCAGGATATGGAGGCCGCCGCCTGCGATGCGGAGAAGCTGGGCGAGCTGTACCGACAGCATCAGGAGGTGGAGGCCGAGCTGGAGAGGGAGATGACCCGTTGGGAGGAACTGAGCCTGCAAGCAGAGGAACAGGAGATTTGATATGAGCGATATTTTATGTATTTACTATTCCCGCACCGGCAATACGCGCCGCGCTGTGGAGGAGATCGCCGGTGCGCTGGACGCGGAGGTCGTGGCCATCACGGACGACCGTGACCGCAGCGGCTGGAAGGGCTATCTGCGCAGCGGCATGGACGCGATGAAGACGTCCACCAAGCCCCTGCGCCCCTTCGAGACGGCCAAGCCGCTGGAGGAGTACAAGCTGGTGATCGTGGCCAGCCCCGTGTGGGCGGGCCGCATGGCAAGCCCCATCCGCGCCCTGCTGAAGCGCCGGGGACTGGAAATGCACCGCGTGGCCTATGTGCTGACACGGGGCAGCGACCGCCGCAGTTCGGAGGTCTATGACCAGATGGATCTCTATACCGCGGAGAAGCGGCTGTTCGCCGTGTCCCTCCGCCCCGGCAGCGAGGGGTACGACTTCTGGCGCACCGACTTCATCCAGAATGTCCAGCGTTGGCTGGAGCAGAACTGAGGGCGCTCTATGCTGGAGAAGCTGAAAGCCATTGAGGAGCGTCTGACGGAGGTGGAGCGCCAGCTGTCCGACCCGGCGGTGTACGCCGACCGGGAGCGGCTCACCGCCCTCAGCCGTGAGCAGAAGGAGCTGACGCCCGTTGTAAGCTGCTACCGCGCTTACGCACAGGCGGTGCAGACGGCGGAGGACGCTGCCGCCATGCTGTCCGACCCGGAGCTGCGGGAGCTGGCGCAGGAGGAGCTGACCGCCGCCAAGGCGGACATGGAGCGTCTGACGGAGGAGCTGAAGCGCCTGCTGCTGCCCAAGGATCCCAACGACGAGAAGAACGTCATTCTGGAGATCCGCGCCGGCATTGGCGGGGAGGAGGGCGCGCTGTTCGCCGCCGACCTGCTGCGGATGTACACCATGT
>OMCS01000173.1_pt1 | contig 34979 bp, 33 predicted proteins | sample 1674241 | NCBI WGS metagenome assembly OMCS01 (sample SAMEA103958153, study PRJEB25191) | human gut metagenome
AGCACCGCTGCGTAGGCAGTATAAGTGCAAACGTGCCTGCGTACCATAAAGGCAACCCCACATGGCTTTCTCTATATCTTTTTGCATGTGCCCTCGCACATCGTCCGTCCCTCACGCTGTGCAAGGATCGATATTTCCCGGAAATTTTGGAATGCCATCAAATCCAGCCTGCAAATCTGCATCAGTAGGAATATAATCACTCATTTTACCGTCATGGAACTTCTCGTAAGCAAACATATCGAAGTAACCGGTACCGGTTAAGCCGAATAGGATGTTTTTCTCTTCACCGGTTTCTTTGCATTTCAGTGCTTCGTCAATTGCAACACGGATTGCGTGTGAGCTTTCCGGTGCAGGAAGGATACCCTCTGCTCTTGCAAAGAATTCAGCAGCTTCAAATACAGAAGTCTGTTCTACAGAAGTTGCTTCCATGTAGCCATCATGATACAACTGGGAAAGTGTAGAACTCATACCGTGGAAACGAAGTCCTCCTGCATGGTTTGGAGAAGGAATGAATCCACTTCCCAATGTGTACATCTTTGCCAATGGACAGATCATACCGGTATCGCAGAAATCATATGCAAACTTTCCTCTTGTGAAGCTTGGACAGGATGCAGGTTCTACAGCGATGAAACGGTAATCTTTTTCGCCACGGAGTTTCTCACCCATAAATGGTGCAATCAGACCGCCTAAGTTCGAACCGCCACCGGCACATCCGATGATAATATCAGGGGTAATGTTATATTTATCCATTGCAGCTTTTGTCTCAAGACCGATGATAGACTGATGTAACAGAACCTGATTCAGTACACTTCCTAATACATAACGGTAGCCTTCGTTTTGGGTCGCTACTTCAACGGCTTCGGAGATGGCACATCCAAGAGAACCGGTCGTTCCCGGATGAGCGGCTAAGATCTTACGACCGACTTCGGTATCCATGGATGGGGATGGAGTAACATTTGCTCCATAGGTACGCATAACCTCTCTTCGGAATGGTTTCTGCTCGTAAGATACCTTAACCATATATACTTTACAATCCAGATCAAAGTAAGCGCAAGCCATGGAAAGTGCAGTCCCCCATTGACCGGCTCCGGTTTCGGTAGTGACACCTTTCAGTCCCTGCTTCTTTGCATAATAAGCCTGTGCGATAGCGGAATTCAATTTGTGACTTCCGCTTGTATTATTTCCTTCAAACTTATAATAAATGTGGGCCGGGGTGTCTAAGGCTTTTTCTAAATAATAAGCTCTTACAAGTGGTGCCGGACGATACATTTTATAGAAATCACGGATCTCTTCCGGAATCTCGATAAATGGCGTTGTATCATCTAATTCCTGGGCAACCAGCTCCTTGCAGAAGATCGGCGCCAGTTCTTCGGCAGTTAAAGGCTGGTAGGTTCCCGGATTTAACAGGGGAGCCGGCTTATTGGTCATGTCGGCGCGCAGATTGTACCAGCTCTTTGGAATCTCATCCTCTGTAAGATATATTTTGTATGGAATTTTGTGATTCATGGTTTTGTCCTCCTTATAATTTCCTGTCTTTTAAAATAAATGGTGTCAGTGTTCAATCGTAACTGATCAAGTTTTTCTTATTATGACACTGGAAAATGCTTTTGTCTAATGATATAATACAAATAAATAATAAGTAAAACTTATAACGAGGTGAGGATAGAATGAATCTGAATCAATTAGAATATTTTGTGTGTGCAGCACATCATTTGAATTTTACAAAGGCAGCAAAGGAATGTTATATTTCGCAGACGGCGATGACACAGCAGATACAGGCGTTGGAGCGGACGCTTGAGGTACAGTTGTTTATCCGGGATAAGCATCATATGGAATTGACAACGGCGGGAAAAGTGTATCTTAAAGAGGCGAAAGCAATCTTAAAGCGCAGTGATGAAGCAATACGTCTGGCGAGAATGGCGTCAACCGGTATGGATGGTGAGTTATCGGTTGGATTTATCAGTGGATTTGGTCAGAGTGATTGTTATGAACTGCTTCGTGGATTCCATGAGGCATTTCCGAATATCAAGTTAAAGTTCTTACGGAATACAATGAGTGGATTGATGGAACATCTGCAAAAGGGAGAGTGTGATATTGCATTTACTGTGCAGCCGCATCAGAGGGTATACGAGAATATGAACCGACAGTATATCCGGAGCTATCCACTGTATGTTGCGATGTCACGCAATAATCCTTTGGAGGAAAGGAAAGAGATAGAATGTAAGGAATTAAAAGATCAGTCCTTTATTATCATGCAGCCGGCTGCGAGATCGAGAGATGAGATGGAGGAGATGCTCTGGGTATATCAAAGAGGTGGATTTTTGCCACAGGTAGTTGCGGTGGAGAAAGAACCGGAGACGATTATGCTGATGGCGGCATTAGAGATGGGTGTGAGCCTGCTGCCGGAATATATTGTCAGACCATATAGCCGGAATGAAGAACTGGCGATCGTCCCGGTGATGAAGAGTGACGGAACTGCCGAGACGCTGAATTTTGAAATGGTCTGGTCGGCGGAGAATGCCAATCCGTCTGTAGAGAATCTGTTGGAATGGTGGAAGGAGAAGTGAGATGTAATGCAAAAACGTTATTGGAAACGGTATATATTAACGATTGTTTTGCTGGCATGGGCGGGAATTATTCTTTACCTGTCTTTTCAGAATGGCACGGATACAGCATCTACCAGTCAGCATTTAACGGCATGGCTGTTCCGGCTGTGTGGTATTGATACGAATGACTGGAACGAAATGATGTTATGGGATCACCGCTTGCGGACAGCGGCACATGTGATCACACTATATGTATATGGCATGTTGGGAGTGCTGCTGCTGGGGATGGAGATGACCGCTAAGAAACTTCGTACATTTTTATTTATTGTGTCCGGTATGGGGCTGGCATTTTTTGCAGAGGCGGGCAAGGTGTTGATCGGAATTCCGGGGCGGCATTGTGATATGGGGGAGATGCTATTGAATTTTGTGGGATTTCTCTTGTCCATTTCTACCAATGAATTGTATGAAATGTTGAAAAATGTCTACGAAAAGCATAGTTGAATATTGCTATGCTTTTTGTTATAATAGTAAAGCACATTTTTGTATGAACACATCAGAAGGATATAGGAGATATTCGTTATAACACGGACATGAGATACAATTTGGAGGGTACAGAGTGAAGACAACATTAATTATTATGGCAGCCGGAATCGGCTCAAGATTTGGAACGGGAATTAAACAGCTTGCAAAGATGTCGGAAGGCGGAGAGATCATTATGGATTACTCAATCTATGATGCGAAAGAGGCAGGATTTGATAAAGTCGTGTTTGTAATCCGTAAGGATATTGAGGAAGAATTCAAAGAGGTGATCGGAGACCGGATCGCCAAAGAGATAGAAGTTGATTATGTATATCAGGCGTTAGATCAGTTACCGGACGGATTTTCTGTACCGGAAGGAAGAACGAAGCCATGGGGAACCGGACAGGCAGTTCTTTGTTGCAAGGATGTAGTGCATGAGCCGTTTGTGATCATCAATGCAGATGATTATTACGGGAAGGAAGCATTTTGTAAATTACATGATTTCCTGACGAAAGAGCATCCGGATTCTGATACATTGCAGATGGCAATGGCAGGATTTATTCTGAAGAATACGGTCAGCGAGAACGGAACGGTAACACGGGGTGTCTGCGTGGTAGATGACAATGAGATGTTACAGGAAGTAGTGGAGACAACCGGAATTGCAATGGATACAGCAGGTAACGTACAATGTGATGATGCGGAAGTAATGAAGTGGATCACGCCGGATTCGCATGTTTCCATGAATATGTGGGCAGCGGGACCGGAGTTATTCAAAGTGTTAGAAGACGGATTCGTGGAATTCTTACAGGATGACAGCAAAGATCCATTGAAGAAGGAGTATTTAATACCAATCCGTGTCGGTGATCTTTTACATAAGGATCAGGTAGAAGTGGAAGTTCGGGAGACGAATGACAAGTGGATCGGCATCACATATCGGGAAGATATTGCGATTGCACAGGAAGGGTTCCGGCAGATGATCGCAGACGGAGTGTATCCGGCGAAGTTGTGGAGCTGATCACAGATTCATTTGTGTATGCGCGTTGTATGATATAACAGAAAGAATATACTGAGGAACAAGACATGAACAAGAAAGAGATTAATGAGATTAAGAAGCAGTTTACACCGGAGAATTGTACAATCTCCAGAATCTGTGGCTGTTATGTGGATGGCGATAAGAATAAGAAGACAGAGTTGGCACAGACATTTCTGACTTTGACAGAGGAAGAGAACTTTAAGTATTTTACGATATTTAAGGGTACGATGTCCGGTACGATCGGTAAGAATCTGTTAAATATGGAATTCCCTAATGATCAGGAAGCAGAGGGTGGAACACAGGAGTTTTTGCTTCGCCTGAAGAATTCCAAGTTAGAAGATGATACGTTATTAGAACAGTTTTATGATAAGGTGATCGAGACGTATCATTATGATGAACATTATTATATCATTTTGATCTATGCAACCTATGATGTGCCGGGAAGAACGAGTGACGGAATAGAGAATGACGATGCATCAGAAGAAGTGTATGATTACATTCTGTGCAGCATCTGCCCGGTTAAACTGACAGATGCAGGTCTTTGCTACAATGAGAAGAATAACAGTATTGAGAGCCGGATCAGAGACTGGGTGGTTGCGGCACCAATTCATGGATTCTTATTTCCGGCATTTAATGACCGGACTTCCGATGTGCATAATTTACTGTACTATTCTAAGAATTCAGAGAATCTACAGGATGAATTTATCGACCAGACATTAGGATGTGGTGCGCCATTGACCTATAAGGCGCAGCAGGAGACATTTCAGGATATTATTGAGAATACATTGGGAGAACAGTGTGATTTTGATACGGTTAAGACGATTCATGAGAATCTGAATGAGTATGTGGAAGACCGCAAAGATGCACCGGAACCGCCGGAGCTGGACAAGATGGATATGCGGAAACTGTTGGAGGACAGCGGTGTGAAGCAGGAGGCGTTGGAGCAGTTTGAAACTGCATTTGACAGCATTGTATGTGATGAAGAACAGCCGAAGTTTGCAGCAGCGACCGTAGCCAGTACAAAGAGCTTTGATATTAAGATGCCGGATGTTGTTATAAAGGTCAAACCGGGACGTACAGATCTGGTGGAGACAAGAATGATCGATGGCAGGCAGTACATTATGATTGAAGTAAATGACAGCGTGGAAGTAAATGGAATCAGTGTCCGGAATGTGGATGTTGAGACCGGAGAGATTATGGAATAACATAGGATAGAACGAATGAGATATAAGAAAGAAGGAACGGAATATGTATAAGCAGGTGTCAAAATTAATCGTATATCGGGATTTGGGAGAAGACAGCATTTTAAAACATCTGGCGGCAATCTTTGAGGATTTTGACTGGTATAAGGAGAATGTGTTGGGAAGTTCTTCTGCTTTCAGTGCCTCTAAGTTAGAGGAAATGAAAGATAAAAAGCATATCAGCAAAGAGAGCCTGATCACCCGTATTTATGGAGAAATCAAGAGATTGCTGGATCTGGCGACTGACTATGGATTTGATGATAACCTGTGGCATAATTATCTGACATTTGTTATGATGACAAATGAGAATTCATTTACGCTTACCAGTGAGAAAGTCGGAGCCAATGATGGCAGTGTGAATCATTTTGCAATGAACGATTTTAAGATCTTCAAAGAATTGTTTGATTATAATTTCTATGAGATTGAAAAAGAGTTAGGGATTGATTGTTTTTCTACGATCTCCAATTATAAAGCAATCGTTAAAAAAGAGAGAATGTACAACTATAATGTTTCGGAAAAAGTCAGAGAATTATCAAAACGGTTAGAAAAATGTGATGATGGAGAAGGCTTTTTTAAAGAGGTAACGCAATTCTATGCAGACTATGGTGTTGGAATGTTTGGACTGAACAAGGCATTCCGTATCCGGAATATCGGAGATAAGGTAGACATTTTTCCAATCAACAATACAGAGACGGTTCTGTTGGATGATCTGGTAGGCTATGAGATACAGAAGAAGAAACTGATCGACAATACGCAGGCATTTGTAGAGGGCAGACCGGCGAATAACTGTCTGCTGTTTGGTGATTCCGGTACGGGTAAATCAACCTGCATTAAGGCAATCATCAATGAATACTATGATCAGGGACTGCGTATGATCGAGATCTATAAGCATCAATTCAAGGATCTGTCGACAGTGATCTCAATGATCAAGAACCGTAATTATCGTTACATTATATATATGGATGATCTGTCATTTGAAGAGTTCGAGATAGAATACAAATTCTTAAAAGCGGTGATCGAAGGTGGTGTGGAGACCAAGCCGGATAACGTATTGATCTACGCAACGTCTAACCGGAGACATTTGATCAAAGAAACATGGAATGACAGAAATGACCTAGAGCATGGTGACGGAGGAGAATTACACCGGTCAGACACAATGCAGGAGAAATTATCTCTTGTAAACCGTTTTGGTGTGACAATCAATTTCTCACGTCCAAACCAGAAAGAATTTTTCCATATTGTCACAGAATTGGCAGCAAGAGAGCCTGCAATCACATTGTCAGAAGAAGAATTGTGCGCAGAAGCGAACAAATGGGAACTTTCTCATGGTGGAATCTCCGGACGTACGGCACAGCAGTTTGTCAATTATTTGGCTGGTAAAGCAGATTAGACACAAGGCAGGGAATGAGAATGAAGATTGTATTGGCGGCACTAAATGCAAAATATGTACATTCCAATCTGGCAGTATATGATCTGGAAGCATATGCGAAAGAACATTTGAAAAATGATGAAACAGAACTTGTGATCAGGGAATACACGATCAATCATAATCTGGACTTAATCTTACAGTCTTTGTATCAGGAAAAGGCAGCGGTTGTTGCCTTTTCTTGTTATATCTGGAATATTCACGAAATTCTAACCATTGCAAAAGAACTGCATAAAGTTGCACCGGATACACGGATCTGGTTAGGGGGACCGGAAGTGAGTTTTGACAGCGAGAGACTGTTACAGGAGAATGTCTGCATAGAAGGAATTATTCAGGGAGAAGGGGAAGTAACATTTTATGAGATGACGAAGGTGTGGTCGCAAAAGGCGGATGTTGACCGGGTTGCGGGTATTATGTATCGGGATGAAACGGGGATGATTCATCAGAATCCGCCGAGGGCAATCATGTCATTGGATGATGTGCCGTTTATTTACAAAGATCTGACGAGATTTCGGAATAAGATCCTGTATTATGAGACGAGCCGTGGGTGTCCGTTTTCGTGCAGCTATTGTCTGTCGTCGATTGATAAGCGGGTACGGTTCCGGAGCATGGAACTGGTGGAGCGGGAGCTTCAGTTTTTCTTAGATCACCGGGTGCCACAGGTGAAATTTATTGACCGGACATTCAATTGTAAAAGGGAACATTCGCTGGCAATCTGGCGTTATATTACAGAACATGATAATGGCATTACGAATTTTCATTTTGAAATATCCGCAGATCTGTTAGGCGAAGAGGAACTGGAAGTGTTCCGTCATATGCGTCCCGGTTTGATCCAGTTAGAGATCGGTCTGCAGTCGACGAATCCGGAAACGGTAAAAGAGATTCATCGCACGATGAATATCGAGAAAGTAAAGAAGAATATGCTCGCAGTACATGCCATGCACAATATTCATCAGCACTTGGATCTGATTGCGGGATTGCCATATGAGGATTTTATCACATTTCGGAAATCATTCGATCAAGCATATGACATGAAACCGGATCAGTTACAGCTTGGTTTCCTAAAAGTGTTAAAAGGATCGTACATGGAAGAACAGGTGGAGGCATATGATTTACAGTATCAGGATTATCAGCCATATGAAGTGCTATGTACAAAATGGATTTCTTATGATGAGATATTGGCTTTGAAAAAAGTGGAAGAAATGGTAGAAGTGTATTACAACAGTGATCAGTTTGCACATACGATTCCGTATCTGCTTTCTTTTTATCCTTCCACATTTTCTTTCTATGCGGCACTGGGTGATTATTATGAAGCAAATGATCTGTTTGGAATCGGATTTAAAAGAGAGGCACGGTATGAAGCACTGCGTCAGTTTGCAATTGCCGATCCGACGATAACGGATCTGTCGATGACGGTATTGGATGATCTGCTCACATATGATTATTATTTAAGAGAAAATGCGAAGAGCCGTCCGGCATGGCGACCGGAGGAACCGATTGATAAGATTGTTTATCAGCAGTTTTTCAAAAATGCCGGAACGGATGAGGTTTGGCTTATGAAGGAGGGATATGACTCTAAGGTTGCGGCGCGGACGATGCATATTGAACCGGTTTCCTCAAAATCGGTGGCGTGGATCTTGGCAGAGGGGATAAGTGATTACCTACAATCGGCAGATGCGGTGGATACCAATGAAGATAAGACCTGTTATTGTCTGTTTGACTATGGAAAACGCAATCCGTTATCCAAAGATGCCGGGGTGAAAATTCTTACACATTTATAGAAATTTTACTTTCTTTTTCGGGTGATTTCCGTTAAAATATAGGGTAGGTGTTTTTTACAATAAAGAAGGAGTGAATGGAATGATATCAAACCAGATTTTACAAGATACCATCGAAGGAATCAAAGCAATTACAAGAATTGATCTGTGTGTTATGGATACCGAGGGAAAAGCACTGGCATCCACACTTCGTGACGTGGACGAATATGAGCAGTCTGTTCTTGCATTTGTGGATTCTCCGGCAGAGAGCCAGATGTTACAGGGATACCAGTTTTTTAAAGTATTTGATGATAACCAGTTAGAATATGTCATTATTGCAAAAGGTGAGGCGGATGACGTATACATGATCGGCAAGATTGCAGCATTTCAGGTACAGAATCTGTTAGTTGCTTACAAGGAACGATTCGATAAGGATAACTTTATCAAGAATCTGTTATTGGATAATCTGCTGTTAGTTGACATTTACAACCGTGCAAAGAAACTGCATATTGATACGGATGTCAGAAGAATCGTATTTATCATCGAGACAAAGAACGAAAAGGATAATAATGCGTTAGAGACTGTCCGGAACATATTCTCCAGCAAGGCAAAGGATTTTGTGACCGCGGTGGATGAGAAGAATATTATTCTTGTCAAAGAGGTAAAACAGAATGAAAGCTATGAGGATATGAACAAGACAGCGAAGGTTATCGTTGATATGCTGAATACCGAGGCAATGTCTTCCGTACATGTAGCGTTTGGTACGATTGTCAATGAGATCAAAGAAGTGTCACGTTCGTACAAGGAAGCAAAGATGGCATTAGATGTAGGAAAGATCTTCTATGGCAATCGCAATATTATTGCATACAGCAATCTTGGCATCGGCCGTTTGATCTATCAGCTTCCGATTCCGCTTTGCAAGATGTTTATCAAGGAGATTTTTGAGAACCGTTCACCGGATGATTTCGATGAAGAGACACTCACAACGATCAATAAGTTCTTTGAGAACAGCCTGAATGTATCTGAGACATCAAGACAGTTGTATATCCATCGTAATACATTGGTATATCGTCTTGACAAATTACAAAAGAGTACCGGTTTGGATCTTCGTGTATTTGAGGATGCGATCACATTTAAGATTGCGTTAATGGTCGTAAAATATATGAAATACATGGAGTCATTAGAATACTAATATACACAATGAACAGAAGGGAGCACCATTATGGTTGTGCTTGATCATGTAACCATGCAGTATCCGACAGGAACAAAAGCACTGGATGATGTTACATTTCATATCAATAAAGGGGAGTTTGTATTTGTTGTCGGCAGCAGTGGTTCTGGAAAGACAACATTGATCAAATTATTATTAAAAGAAATGAATCCGACATCGGGTGAGATTTCTGTCGATGACAAGCAATATAGTAAGTTAAAAAGAAAAGAGATTCCGATGTTACGAAGAAAGATCGGTGTCGTATTCCAGAATTTCCGCTTGTTGAAGGATCGTACCGTGTTTGAAAATGTAGCCTTTGCACAGCAGGTGATTGAAAAGCCGATGCGGGAGATCCGGAGAGAGGTACCGGCAACATTGACAATGGTTGGACTAGCAGACAGGTATAAGCAGTTTCCGAAGGAACTTTCCGGTGGAGAACAACAGAGAGTAGCACTTGCCAGAGCAATTGTGAATCAGCCGGAGATCATTTTGGCGGATGAGCCGACCGGTAATCTGGATCCGAAGAATTCAATGGAGATCATGCGGTTATTGGAGGACATTAATCGGAGAGGAACGACGGTTGTTGTTGTAACGCATAACAAAGATATTGTCAATCTTATGCAAAAGAGAGTCATTACGCTGAAGAAGGGCAAGATCATCAGCGATGAGGAAAAGGGTGGTTATCACGATGAAGATTAATACATTAGGTTATAGTATCAAACAGGGACTTAAGAATATCCGCCGTAATCTTCTCTTCTCCCTTGCTTCTGTAGGAACGATCGTTGCATGTTTGTTTTTATTCGGTATATTTTATTCCATTGTGTTGAATATGGAGAATGAGATACAGTCGATTGAGGAGACGTTAACAATTTCAGTTTTCTTTGATGAAGGGACAGATGAAAACAGGATTGCAGAGATTGGAAATGAGTTGAAAGCCATTAAGAATATTGATACCATTTATTATGTGTCTGCAGATAAGGCATGGAATAATTATGTGGATGATGTGTATGGTGGCAACGAGGATTATGTACACTCCGTATTTGGAGATGATAATCCGCTGGCAAATTCTTCCTCTTATGAGATTACGCTCAAAGATATCAGTAAGCAGAAAGATACCGTATCGCAGATTGAGAAGATTGAGAATGTACGTCGTGTCAACAGCAGTGACGGAACGGCAAAGAGTCTGAACGCGTTGAACCGGTTGGTGGGATATGCTTCTATCGGAGTCATTCTTATTTTATTGCTGGTTTCCTTATTCCTGATCAGTAATACGATCACGATTGGTATATCTGTCAGAAAAGAAGAGATTGCCATTATGAAACTGATCGGCGCAAAGGATATATTTGTTCGTGCACCGTTCTTAGTTGAAGGTGTGTTGATCGGACTGGTTGGTTCTATCATCCCGTTAGGTATCATTTATTTTATGTATAACGGAGTGATTGATTATCTGACACAGCATTTTACAGTAGTAGCCAATCTGATGCATTTTGTGTCAGTTGGTGAGGTGTATAAGGGATTAGCACCGATTGCGTTATTGATGGGTGTTGGAATTGGATTTTTTGGAAGTCTGATCACAACACACAAACATTTAAGGGTATAGGAGGTGTGATCGTGTTTCACAAAAGACCCAGAATGTTATTTTGTAATATACTTGCGATTGCTTTGGCGGTTGGATGTATCTCGCCACAGGGGGCGGTGAGTATGGCAACTGGTACAACAGAGGCCAAGACGGACACAACCCAGACGGATGATGGTTCGGCAGACGCTTCAGTGGATAAGGCACGTAAAGATGCGGCAGAATATTCGCAAAAGAAAAAGAAGGCACAGGAGATTCTGGACAACCTGAAGGATGCCAAGAATAACCTGGAGAATTATGTAATACAATTGGATAAATCTTTAAATGAGCTTCAATTGGAGATTTCACATCTGGAAGAGAATCAAAAAGAATTAGAGGCAACGATTGAAGATACCAAGGCGAATCTGAAAGAAGCGGAGGCGGCACAGGAACAGCAGTATAATGAGATGAAGCAGCGAATTCAGATGGTGTATGAATCCGGCAACAAACGTTATCTTGATGTGCTGCTGACAGCAAGTTCCATGACGGATATGATGAATAAGACGGAATATGTGTCGCAGGTATCTCTGTATGATTATAATATCCTGAAGGAATTAAAGACAGCAAAAGAGCAGGTTGCTAATATCAAGATGAAATTAGATAAAGACCTTGAAAGCAATGAGAAGCTTCAGGAGGAAGTGGCAAAACAAAAAGAAAATATGGAAGTGCTGGTGGAAGAGAAGAAGAGTCAGATTGATGAATATAACACTTCGATCAAAGGCCAGCAGGAAGAACTTCAAAAATATACACAGGCACAGCAGGAGGCAGAGAATATTATTGCGGCTGCTGAGGCAAATTCCAATGCGAATAGTGGAGGAACTGCAGGTGGTGGTGGCACTACTTATACAGGTGGTGTATTTACATGGCCGGTTCCCGGTTATAACCAGATCACTTCTTATTTTGGTTCCAGAACATCACCGGTTGCAGGCGCGAGTTCGAATCATAGAGGAATCGACATTGCATGTGATACCGGAGCAGCAGTTGTAGCAGCAGCATCCGGAACGGTTATTGTGGCAGCATATAACTATGCGGAAGGTAATTATGTGTGTATTGATCATGGTGGCGGAGTGGTTACCGTATATATGCATAACTCATCGCTTGCCGTATCGGTTGGAGAAACCGTGGCAGCAGGACAGCAGATTGCATCGGCGGGGTCGACTGGTGTTTCGACCGGACCGCATTGTCATTTTGGTGTTCGTGTAAATGGTGCCTATGTAGATCCGTTGGGTTATCTGCAGTAGACGCTATAGAGAGCGTGAACACGAAATATTAACATATATGTAGTAGAATAGGAATGTCGCACTAAGAGTATAGTTCTAGTGCGACAGTGTCATGCTATTATAGTATATAAAGAATGAAAGAAGGATATGGATGAAGAAGAAATGGATGAAAAAAGCAGCCGCTAGTGTGCTGATGACAGTAATGGCTGTGAGCCTTATCGGTTGTGGCAGTGTTAAGATGACAACAAAGGGGACAGAGGACTCTACCCGTGACACTTCTGTCAAGATGTTAAGCAGCAGTGATGTTGTTGGAAAAGACACGAATGAGAAGTTAGAGAAGATTCAGAGTATTCTGGATAAGAACTTCTATTTTAAAGAGGATGAACAGGCAAAACAGGATGGTATCATCAAGGGATATATGGAAGGTCTCGACGATCCATATTCTGTATATTACACAAAAGAAGAATATGCAAGCTTTATGGAAGATACGGAAGGTGAATATGTTGGTGTCGGTGTGCAGGTATCCCAGGCGGCAGACACCAAGACGATCACGGTAACAAAGGTATTTGACGGACCTGCCCAAGATGCAGGTATTGAGGCGGAAGATATTCTTACAAAGGTAAATGGCGAAGATATCAGTGATCAGGATCTGGATACGGTTGTAGATAAGATTCGTGGAGAAGAAGGTACAGAGGTAACACTTACCATTTATCGTTCTACCGATGCGAAAGATCATGAATATACAATGCCACGTAAGAAAGTGGAGAATCCGACGGTTGAATATAAGATGTTAGATAACAACATTGGATACGTTGAGGTTTCAAGCTTTTACGAGGTGACGGCAGATCAGTATATTGCTGCAATTGAGGATCTGGAAAAGCAGGGAATGGAAGGACTGATCGTTGACCTTAGAAATAATGGCGGCGGTTTGTTAGACATTGCGGTAAAGATGTTAGATTATATGCTTCCGGAAGGCAAGATTGTATATACGGAGGACAAAGACGGTAATATCATTGATGAATATAATTCGACAGCGGAGCAGCAGTTTACGAAGCCATTGGCTGTATTGGTAAATGGTTACAGTGCTTCTGCCTCTGAGATTTTTGCAGGTGCAATCAAAGATTATGGAATTGGTAGTCTGGTTGGAATGAACACATTCGGAAAAGGCATTGTACAGAGAATGTTCCCGTTAGATGACGGTTCTGCAATCAAGGTAACAATTGCAAAATATTTTACACCGAAGGGAAATGATATCCATAAGGTTGGTATCAAACCGGATGTAGAAGTGGAGTTAGACGCAGATGCCTATAAGGAATCAAAAGGAGAAAAAGATAATCAGTTGCAGGCAGCGATTGATAATATCCTCGTTAAATTAGGCAAGAAGACAGCAGATAGCACAACCGAGGCTGCGGCGTCTGAAGATAGTAGCACAACCGGGGCTGGAGCTTCTGAAAGCGAAGCAACCACAGAAGCTGCCACAGATAATGCGGAATAGATAGCCGCGGATAGTATGAAAGGGAATGGCTATATATACAGAGAATGCCGTATTTCTAGAATACGACTATTTTACAAGATGAGGGAGGATGAACATGCAACAGAAAAGAATAGGGATTACATTATGTCTCCTGAGTTTGCTCGTGATCCTGGGATTGCCAATGGCAAAGATGACGGCGGAAGCAGCAACAAAGGTCCTGCCTACGGATGTTACGACTGCAGGAGAGGGCAATGCACTTGTCGGTGTAGAAGGAAGCTATGCGACAGATGTGAAGGAAGCGATCAAGCTTGTAAACAAATACCGGTTAGAAGCCTGTGAAAAGGGATATCCGGATCCAAGAGATCCTGACCGTAAATTAACAAAGAGTGATTATGTGCCAATCAAATGGTCTTCTGATCTTGAATATATTGCCAGAATCCGTGCAGCAGAGGCGAATATTTATGAGGATCATACGAGACCAAATGGTAAGAGCTGTTTCTCTATCATGACACCGAATGGTGTAGGCTCTTATGCAGAAGTGTTGGCGTGGGCTGGTAGTACCATTGTGAATTCTGTGAATATGTGGTACTGCGAGAAGTCGGATTGGGTAAAGCAGACAAAGGGTGCCATTACTGGTCATTATACGAGCATGATCAATCCGAGAACTACACATATGGGAATGGCGAACATGAATGGAGTAGGAGCAGGCGAATTTACAAACGCAGAATGGATAAGTAATTTCCAACCGGAAAGCGTTGTATTAGATGAGACTCCTTTACCAGCTGCAAAGAACGTGATCCAGACTGTAGAGGTGAAACGATTAGACTTGTCCAAGAAGAAGGTCAACATAGCTTCCAAGCTTACTATGGGTACCACACAGAATCTTCGATTGACATATACCTATCAGAATAGCAAAAAAGTATATGATCTGGGCACATATAGCTGGAGCTGTAATTCAGATAAAGTGACCCTGACATCGAATGGTGAAATAACTGCAAAACAGATCGGTAAATATAAGATTACATTTTCTTATGATGGAAGTGAGCGTGGTAGTGTCACAAAGACTATTACGGTTATACCGAAGACACCAAAGATTCAGAAGGTGACGATGAGTAAGCGCAGTGCAAAAATCAAATTCAAAAAGATAGCTGGCATTTCTGGATATCAGGTACGGTATATTTACGGCAGCTTTTGGTATCCTAAATATAAGACATATAAAGTGAGTAAGAATGCTACTACAAAGACGGTGAAGCAGCTAACGAGCAACACGCAATATGGATTTACGATTCGTTCTTATAAGAAGGTAGGTAAGAAAACATATTATTCAGAATGGGCAGACTTCACCTATAAAAAGACAAAACGATAACATGTTCTGATTATGATCCGAAAAGAGAAGGAACTGGTAGATCAGAAGTTTGACAGAAGAAGGAGGCAGAAAATTGAACAAAGAATTAGTCATTGTGCTTGATTTTGGCGGGCAATACAATCAGTTGGTTGCACGCCGTGTCAGAGAATGTAATGTGTATTGTGAGATATATTCTTACAAGACAGATATCAGTAAGATCAAAGAAATGAACCCAAAGGGAATTATCCTGACAGGTGGACCAAACAGTTGTTATGAAGACGGTGCTCCAACCTATTCAAAGGAATTGTTTGAATTAGGGATTCCGGTACTTGGTCTTTGCTATGGTGCACAGTTGATGCAGCATGTGTTAGGCGGTAAGGTAGAGAAGGCACCGGTTCGTGAGTATGGTAAGACGGATGTACATGTGAATATAGCATCTGCATTGTTTACAGATGTGAGTGAGGATACGGTTTGCTGGATGAGCCATTTTGATTATATCTCGAAGGTGGCACCGGGATTCGATATCTGTGCAACAACAGCTGATTGTCCGGTTGCAGCAGCAGAGAATCCGGAAAAGAAGCTGTATGCGATTCAGTTCCATCCGGAAGTGCTTCACACAGTAGAAGGTACGAAGATGCTTTCGAACTTTGTATATAACGTGTGCCATTGTTCCGGTGACTGGAAGATGGACGCTTTTGTGGAGAAACAGATTAAGGCAATTCGTGAGAAAGTCGGCGATGGCAAGGTGTTGTTAGCCCTTTCCGGTGGTGTAGATTCTTCTGTATTGGCAGGTCTGTTATCCCGTGCAATTGGCAAGCAGCTTACCTGCGTATTTGTAGATCACGGTCTTCTTCGTAAAAATGAGGGCGATGAGGTGGAGAATGTATTTGGCAAGAGCGGTACATTTGATCTTAATTTCGTTCGTGTGAATGCACAGGAGCGTTATTATAAGAAGCTTGCCGGTGTGACAGAACCGGAGAGCAAGCGTAAGATCATCGGTGAGGAATTCATCCGTGTATTTGAGGAAGAGGCAAAGAAGATTGGTGCGGTTGATTTCTTGGCACAGGGCACCATTTATCCGGACGTGGTAGAGAGTGGTCTTGGTGGAGAATCGGCTGTGATCAAGTCTCACCATAATGTAGGTGGACTTCCAGACTATGTAGATTTCAAAGAGATCATTGAGCCGCTTCGTGACCTGTTCAAGGATGAGGTTCGCAAGGTTGGTTTGGAATTAGGACTTCCGGAATATCTGGTATATCGTCAGCCATTCCCGGGTCCGGGACTTGGTATCCGTATCATTGGTGACGTTACGGCAGATAAGGTGCGAATTGTACAGGATGCAGATTTCATTTACCGTGAGGAAGTGGATAAAGCAGCGAAGGAATATAAGAATGAGAATGGAAAAGATGCACCATGGATGCCAAATCAGTATTTTGCGGCATTGACCAATATGCGTTCTGTTGGTGTTATGGGTGATGAGAGAACCTATGATTATGCGGTTGCATTGAGAGCGGTGAAGACAATTGATTTCATGACCGCAGAAAGTGCAGAGATTCCATTTGCAGTGTTGCAGACGGTTATGACCCGGATTATTAATGAGGTAAAGGGGGTCAATCGAGTATTCTATGATCTGACGAGTAAGCCGCCGGGAACGATAGAGTTTGAATAAATCGAGTTGCTTAAAAAAGCCAGTGTTTATGCGGGTTTCAGCGATTTCGATTAGTCTTTTGATAACAAATTGATAACAGTCATAGCAAGTGCCATTATTCTTGTTATCCAGTGGTTTATGGGTAACGGAACAATTAACAGGTGGCTTGCAGACTAAAGTTCGGAGCTTGGCTCTGAACAAATTCCATATTATAAACTAAGCCCTTAGCTGTGGTTAATAACCATAGTTAAGGGCTTTTTTGTCGTTGCCAAAGCATCTGTAGGGAGCTGCCAGTGGCAGGTCCTGTAGGTGCTTATTTATCTTTCAAGTGGTCTTTGAATGCTTCCACGAGAGCGTCACTTAATTCCTGTGATGGAACTTTTGCCCAACGCTGTGTGGTGTCGAACTCTGGATAATGGTAACGCCAGTTATCGTATTCTTCTCTGTTGATTTCTTCGGAAGATAGCTTGTCTGCCTGTTCTTTCCAAGCATACAGCATTTTGAGGAGTTCATATGCTTCTCTGCCTTTGTCCTTGTTGACCTTTAAGCATACCTCTCCGTCTGCTTCACTGACAGTAAGACCGTAAATATCTTCAAGGGTAAACAGAGTGTGCATAAGACCGATATAGCTGTCTATGTCAGGAACATCAAGAGCCTGTGGAGAAACATCAAGCACCTGTGCCAATGCATTTGTAAGGTCTGCTTTCGGTTTGCGTGTACCAGTTTCGTACTGTGCCAAACGCACATCAGCACTCTTTTCTGGAAAACCGATTGCTGTACCGAGATACTTTTGTGTCATACCACGCATTAGTCTGAAAAAATGTATTCTTTCGCTGATAGCCATAATGATACGCTCCTTTTATATTTAGTGAAATAAGTATAGCAGAAATGTTTAGTGGAAGTCAAGAAAAACCGAAACAAAAATGTTTAATATTTTCTTTGCAACCACTTGACAATAGCAAATATGTTTAGTAAAATAAATTACGAATTAAACAAATATGCTTAATGCGACAACTGAATGACCGTCCGAAAAGCCAAACCGCCAAGACCTCGTCGGAGCAAGTTCCGTATCGTTCGCTTGTGTGCAAGCACAAAAGCTCATTCGCTGCACTGCTCCTCCTCTTCCCCAAAAGTCTCCGACTTTTCGGGAACCCCTATACGAGCGAGCGCCTGATGTACTGCGGTGCATTGGGACAGCACAGCGCCTGCCGACAAGCAGGAGTGCCTGTTGGAACTTTAACACGGAGAAAGCGGCAAGCAAAAAATTATTTTAAGAAAGGAAGAAAAAGGATATGGAAAACAGATTTATCCGAGCCGAAGATGTGGCTCAGGAACTAAACGTATCAAAACCTTATGCATATAAACTCATCAGACAATTAAATGAGGAATTGAAAGCAAAGGGCTTTATTACGATTGCAGGGCGTGTAAATCGCCAGTATTTTTACGAAAGGCTCTACGGAGCAGGAAAGGGGGAAATGTAAATGCCGGTATTTAAGAATGAAGATAACGGTACTTGGTATGTGATGGCAAGGTATGTGAACTGGAAAGGGGAACGCAAGCAGAAATGCAAGCGTGGCTTTGCTACCAAACGAGAAGCACAGGAATGGGAAAGAATGTTCAAATTGCAGACTTCTTCAGACCTTGATATGAGTTTTGAAGCCTTTACGGAGCTTTATATCAATGATGTGAAGAACCGTTTGAAGGAAAACACGTGGCTTACCAAAGAGCATATCATACGCACAAAGATACTTCCGTATTTCGGGAAACTGAAAATCAGCGAGATTTCCACAAAGGAGATTATTACTTGGCAGAATGAAATGCTTGCCTATCGTGATGAGAAGAAAAAGCCTTATTCACAGACGTATCTGAAAACGCTGCACAATCAGTTGTCCGCCATTTTCAATCACGCTGTCCGCTACTATGAACTGCGTTCCAATCCTGCGGCAAAGGTGGGAAATATGGGACGTGAGGAACACAAGGAAATGCTGTTCTGGACAAAGGAAGAATACAAGAAATTCTCTTTTGAGATGATGGACAAGCCTGTTTCCTTTTATGCGTTTGAAATGCTTTACTGGTGCGGTATCCGAGAGGGCGAGCTGTTAGCTTTGACTCCGGCAGATTTCAACTTTGATAAGGAAACAGTCACAATCAATAAATCCTATCAGCGTTTGAAAGGGCAGGATGTGATTACTTCTCCGAAAACGAAAAAGAGCAACCGCACGATTAAAATGCCGAAGTTTCTGTGTGAGGAAATGAAAGAATATCTCGGTATGCTTTACGGATTGAAGAAGAAAGACCGTATCTTTACGGTGACGAAAAGCTATCTTCATCACGAGATGGACAGAGGGGCAAAGGCGGCAGGCGTGAAGCGTATCCGCATTCACGATCTCCGTCACAGCCACATTTCACTCTTGATTGATATGGGCTTTTCTGCGGTGGCGATTGCTGACCGAGTTGGTCACGAAAGTATTGATATTACTTATCAGTACGCACACCTCTTTCCGTCAAAGCAGATTGAGATGGCAGAAAAATTAGATGATTTAGGGAAAGGAGATTTTGAAAATGTCAGCTAAGAACAGAGATAACAAAAATCGTTGGAGGAATATCACAGTAGGGTTTCGAGTATCGCCCGAAGAAAACGAACTCATTAACAGAGCTGTAGCTCTATCAGGATTGCCAAAACAGGAGTATTGTTACCGCCGTTGCTTAAATCAGGATGTGGTGGTACAGGGCAATCCGAGAGTGTATAAGGCGTTGAAAACGGAATTTGCCACAGTCCTTGCGGAACTGAAAAGGATTGAAGCAGGAAAAGGTGTGGATGATGAACTGCTGAGTGTAATAGAACTGATTTCCATTATTCTCGGCGGTTTGAAAGGAGAGGATGCGAATGGAGAATAAAAAAGAAATGACTATTCCAAATGTATCTGCGGCAACAGATGCGGAACAGTCACTTTCCAAATGTACTGACAATAGTATAGTCAATCAGGATACGGATTTCAAGGGGTACGAGCAATCTTTTGAAGAAATGCAAAGGGAAATACTCAGACAGTTAGACCCTTCCTATCTGAAAACAGTATCAATGACAACGCTGTATGATACGGTGTTTGAGGTTCAGACACCACTTATCGACGGTCTGCTCCAAAGGGGAACTTACCTTTTCGTAGGTTCCCCGAAAGTGGGAAAGAGCTTTATGATGGCACAGCTTGCCTATCATATCAGCACAGGCACACCGCTTTGGGAGTATAAGGTGCGTAAGGCAACGGTGCTTTATTTTGCCCTTGAAGATGATTACCCACGTTTGCAGAAGCGATTGTTTCAGATGTTCGGTGCAAAGGAGACAGGCAATCTGTATTTCGCAACGGAATGTAAAACGGTCAATGGCGGACTGGAAGAACAGATAAGAGGGTTTATGAGGGAACACCCAGACACAGGCTTGATTATCATAGACACCTTAAAGCGTGTGCGTGAAGCAGGCGGAGCAGATTACAGCTACGCAAGTGATTATGATGTTGTGGCAAGGCTGAAAGCGTTGGCAGACAGTTACAAGGTTTCAATGCTTATTGTTCATCATACACGCAAACAAAAATCGGAAGATATATTCGATATGATTTCAGGCACGAATGGTCTGATGGGTGCGGCAGACGGTGCATTTGTTCTCAGTAAGGACAAGCGTACTTCCAACAATGCCACACTTGATGTTGCTGGCAGAGACCAGCAGGATATGAAAATCCATCTTGTAAGGGACAGCGAGCGATTGGTGTGGAACTTTGCAAAATCGGAAACGGAGATGTGGAAAGAACCGCCCGAACCTCTGCTTGAGAAGATAGCGGATACGCTCTTTTCGGAAAGTGACAGATGGGAAGGAACTGCTTCGGAACTTTGCGAAAGGCTTGCGGTGGATATAAAGCCGAATGTACTTTCTTTAAGGCTCAGTATCAACGCAAGCAGGCTGTTTCGTGATTACGGTATCCGTTATCAGAACAGCCGCACACACGACGGAAGAAAGGTTTCACTTTGGAAAGAAACCGAGCAGACGGCGTGACAAACGGTGTCAAAGGTGTCAATGTTTTTGAGAGCAGCACGCTGTGAAAAACATTGTCACCATCGTCACACTTTGACACCGGATAAAGTTTAGGGGAGTGTGCAGAGAGTGCCTTTTCAAAGGCGGCTCTTTGGTCTCGCCTGCTGGCTCGGTCGGTTCGCAGGCGTGTGTGCCACCGGCACACGCTCACCCCTCGGAGAGCCTTCGGAGAACGCAAAACCTGTTTACAGGTCGCATTTTTGATGGGTGTACCCGTCAAAAGTGCTTTTGCGTTACTTTTGACAAAAGTAACAAAACCTGAGAATGTTGAAATTTACAGATGGGAGATGAAAAAATGCAGAGAACGATAAGTGCAATGGTCGGTAAAGGCTCGGTCAATCACAATAGCCGAAAGTTCCGAGCAGAAAATGTAGACGGAACTCGTACTCATCTCAATATCGACTACTGCAATGAAAATATAAAGACAGTTTATCACGAATTGTTTGATGAAGCATTGGAAAGATACAATGCCAAGCAGATAAGGTCAGACCGAAAGATAAAAGATTATTATGAAAAAATCCGAAGTTCCAAGCAGGAAAAACCGTTCCACGAAATCATTTTACAGGTGGGCGGTAAGGGAAATATGAACGCCGATACGGAAAACGGAGAACTGGCAAAGCAGATTTTAGATGAATACTATCAGGGTTTTCAGGAGCGAAATCCACAGCTTCGGGTGTTCTCGGCTCATCTGCATATGGATGAAGCTACACCACATCTGCACATAGATTTTGTACCTTTTACCACAGGCAGCAAGCGTGGACTTGATACAAGAGTGTCACTAAAGCAGGCTCTTGCAACGCAAGGTTTTAAGGGCGGCAGTCGTGGCGATACGGAGTGGTCGCAATGGATACAGTCCGAAAAAGAACAGCTTGCGGCGGTGATGGAACGTTATGGGATTGAGTGGGAACATTTAGGCACACACGAAAAACATCTTTCTGTTTTGGATTATAAAAAGCAGGAAAGAGAAAAAGAAGTGGCGGCATTAGGTGCGAAAATCGAGCAGAAACAGATTGAATTTGATGTGTTGTCGGAACGAGTATTGAACTATGATAAGGCAAAAGACGAGCTGTCAAATCTTGAAATAGAGCTTGATACTGCACCGAAATATCAGTTGCCAGAACCAGAGAAATTTATGACTGCAAAGGCATATAAAACCAAAATGGCAGAGCCGGTTGTAAGGAAATTGAAGCAACTTGTCAAAACGGTGCTTGCCCGCTGCTTTGAGGGGTGGGACAACTATCATAGGCTGAATACAGCGAATGCACAGTTATACCGCACCAATCAGCGTTTGGAGAAAGTCAATGAAAGATTGACCGAAGAAAACAAAATCCTAAAAGCAGAAAATAAAGATTACAGCCTGCTCCGTAAGGTTTTTGGTCGCAAACAGATAGATGATTTGTTGGAGCAGGCAAGAACAGTTAAAGGTCGCAAGCGTGATAATACACGATCACGATAGACAAAAATCACAGGAGGAAAAGGAAAATGACAAAGACAATTTTTGAAGAAATGGGCGGAACTTATAGACAGGTGGGTGATTATTTATTGCCGAACATCACAGTACCAGCCGAAGAAGAAATAGAGCCGATTGGTTTATGGGGGAAACGACATGCAAGGCATTTAAAGGAACACTATAAAGTGTTATATATGAACCTGCTGACAAGCGGAAAGCTGCATAGTTATCTTGCAGAAGTCGATAAGCAAGCAGAGGATATGTTTCTTCGACTGGTAAAGGAATATGCCGACAGACAAGATGTGACGGAACAATTAAAGAAAGATAATCCCTACGAATGGATTGGAAGAATGAATAATATTCAGGCTTGTGTGAGGGAAGTTGTAGGAACGGAGTTGATTTACACATAAGCGTTTTACGGTATGGTGCTCCTGCGTTTGCTGGAGTGCTGTGGTTGTGGTTGTAAAGAGGTTGTGAAAGATTGAATTTCGTAATGGTTGGATGTATAATTAGGAAGTGAAAATTTTAATTTGCACTTCCATAAGGTGAAATGTATTGACACAAAAAATACAGTATGATAGTATTGCCATTAGAAGAAAGAAAGGCACATTTTGTGTAAGGTGAGGAAATGATTAATAGATAATTTGATTTAAGTAAGACACATATAGTTATTGAGCCTGTAGAGAATAGGTTTGTTTTGTGTACGCTTAAGTTGGATTATCGCAAGAGGCATTTCCTTTGTTTTCCTTTTGGAAAAGAAATAAGGGTCTATTTAGCGAGTCTATTTTTGCGTATGCAAAAAAGACTCGTTTTTGTGTGTTCAAAATAATAATTGGCTCAGACTTCGAAAAGGAGAAACTTTAATGTTGCAGATAAAAAAATTAAATTTAACACATAAAAAAGACCTGAGAATAATTCTTAATGATTTCAACCTTGTGCTAAATGATGGAGATAAGGCAGTTATTATTGGAGAAGAGGGAAATGGGAAATCGACATTAATGAAGTGGATATACAATCCGTCGCTTGTAGAAAACTATATAGAAGCAGATGGGGAAAGGATAATGGGACACGAACGTCTTGGTTATCTTCCGCAGGAGATGCTCGATGAAGATAAGGAAAAAACAATATACGAATATTTTTCTGAAGAGGAAATATTCTGGGAGAAAACGCCTAAAGAATTGTCTGTTATTGCGGGAAAATTTGGAATGAAAAATGATTTTTTCTACAGTAACCAGACAATGGGTAGTCTTTCAGGAGGCGAAAAAGTCAAGACACAACTTATGAGGCTTTTCATTCGCGATGTTTCTGTGCTGTTGTTGGACGAACCTTCCAATGACATCGACATTGCGACGCTTACATTACTGGAAAAAATCATAAATGACTGGAAGCACATTGTGCTTTTTATTTCACACGATGAAACGCTGATAGAGCGTACTGCCAACATGGTGATACATATCGAGCAGATTATACGAAAAACAAAGGCGAGATATACCGTGGCAAAGCTTCCCTATAGACGCTATGTGGAAGAACGGCTTCATAAATTTGAAATCCAAAAACAGCGGGCACTGAGTGACCGTAGGGAGAAAAAGATTCGCGATGAAAAATATCAAAGAGTTATGCAGAGTGTACAAGGTGCATTAAGAAGTTGTACCAGACAAGCACCGTCTGTTGCCAAAAACTTAAAGGACAAAATGCATACGGTTAAGGCAATGGAACGAAGATTTGAAAAAGAAGATGAAAATATGACTCAGATGCCGGAACAGGAAGAAGCAATCTTTGTCAAATTAGGGGATGAAAACTCACACATTCCCGCAGGAAAAACGGTCATAGAATATGAACTTTCAAAGCTTGTGACTCCGGATGGCAAAAGAATTTTAGCAGAAGGAATTCATTTAAAAATAAAAGGTTCAGAAAAAATCTGTATGATAGGAGCCAACGGGGCAGGAAAAACGACTCTTCTAAAAAAGATAGCGGAAGAACTCCTAAATCGGAATGACATTAAAGCAGAATATATGCCTCAAACTTATGAAGACCTGCTGGATTTGGATGTTACACCGGTTGATTACCTTGATAAAACAGGAGATAAAGAAGAGCGTACAAGAATTAGAACATACCTTGGTTCACTTAAATACACACCAGATGAAATGGAGCATCCGATTCGGGAGTTATCAGGCGGACAAAAGGCGAAAGTGCTTCTCTTGAGGATGAGCTTAAGTGGTGCAAATGTTCTTATTCTGGATGAACCGACAAGAAATTTTTCACCATTGTCCGGTCCGGTAATAAGAAAAATGCTCCGAGAATTTCCGGGGGCTGTCATTAGCATTTCTCACGATAGAAAGTATATTGAAGAGGTGTGCGATAAAATATATCAGCTAAATCCTAATGGATTACAGCTAATTGGTGATTGATAACAAAAAGGATGAAAGACTGACAAATTTCAGGCTTTTAGTGAGTTGGAAAGCATACAAAGATTTGAATTTGGAGGATAGATTATGGTACGTACAGAAGATGCATGTGAAATTATAAAATATGCTTTGCAAAACGAAATTAAAGTATATTTAGATGGCGGATGGGGTGTTGATGCACTTCTTAAAAGAGAATCAAGAATACACAATGATATTGATTTGTTTGTTGAACTGAAACATTATCATGATTATATTTATGTGATTAAGCAGCATGGATTTGAGGAAGTAAATACTGATTATACAACGGATGGTCATACTGTCTGGAAAGATGATAAACAAAGAATCATTGATTTACATTGTTTTGAATTTACAGATGACGGAATTGTTTATGAGGGAGATATATTTCCATCAAAAACTTTTTCCGGTATTGGAAAAGTTGGAGATATAACTGTTTCTTGTATTGAACCATTGAGTCAGGTAATGCTTCATTTGGGATATGAACACGATAAAAATGATGTGCATGATGTGATGCTGTTGTGTGAAACATTTCAAATAGCAATACCAGATGAATATAAGGAAAAGTAAAATTTCAGTTTTGTGTTGAATCTCTAAGCAAAATAGCTTATAATTTGACATGCTACATATAGTTATTATCCACAGTTATCGAGTAGGTGTTATCAATGCCGATAACAAAATGATAACATTAGCTCGTATAGGCAGGATAATATGGATATATCAAATAATCAAAAGAACGAGAAACATTACAGAGAATAATTCCTAAACAAAAAGCGTTAGTCTTTGTAGAATTCGAGTCTTGCGTTTCTTCACTTCTATTATTTTCGCTATATGTACTCATTTTTTACTATTATTCCTTTCTTCTTTTATCTTAAAATAAATCCATGTATAAAATGATATATAAATTACATCAAGAACCATTGCAAGTCGTAACCCATCTATAGCTTTCAAATTAAACACTAACATAGGAATTGCACTCAAACCCATAACCGAAACCAACATACCTGGCGGATTTTGAATATATCCACCAATTCCATTACGTAAATTGCTAATATCCATCGTAGTAAATATAGTTACAAAAACTAAAAGTACTATAAACATTATTATTCTCCCTAACATTTTTCTCTCTCTCACCTCTCATTTTTTTAATTAGTTGCTTAAAAAGCACCAAAGCCCGCATAGATACGGCATTTTTTATTGCTAAATATAAAAATCTCCCCATGATTTACGGTATTCCACAGATGCCCGATAAAATCATCTGCTTCAAACATCTTAGGTGTTGTATTCTACCATAAAACTTGGAACTGTGCCGCAACTTGTAATAATTAGACGTTTTCTCTTACTAATCCATAGCATTACCTGATCTATACCAGTTATTGTCTCACGCCACAAACATTTCAGCTACTTCCTCTAAATATACGCCTGCCTGATGCAAACTATACTGGTTTCCCTTTCCCTGAATGTCTGGCAGACCTGCAATCTCATCTGTTTCTTCCAACTCCTAATAATCTGTGCCATGCCTTAACTTATCGTATCCGGTTTAAAACCTAACAGCCGGATTCCATTGCTCTTTTCAACTGCCAATAAATCCACCATTTTTTTACATTATACCATAAAAATACACTTTGACCGCATCTTGTAATAATTAGAAGTTTATTTGTAATAAACAAATCTAAATAAAATAAACTCCCTTTCCGGCAACAAGTTTTTCACCTGCCTGCCCAAAAGGAAGCTTATCATTTTATCCGTTTTAAATTTGCTCAATATATATTACGACTGCCTGCTACTCATACCGCAGTGGCTCCTTCAGTGCCACTCCTAATTTTTCCAAGGTCCTGCCAAGTGCATCAATGGTTTCTTTCATATTCTCCTCTGTACAGTTATATCCCATGTGACCGATCCGAATCACTTCACCTGCCATGACATCAAAAGATCCCGCTAACATAATGTTATAATCCTGCCGCATTGCAGTAAGAATCTGTTCTGCCGTAACACCCCCAGGAATCGAGAATACCGTAACCGTGTTGGAATAGCCATTATCTGCATATAACTTAAGTCCTGACCGTGTCAGTGCCTCTCTTGTCTTCTTTGCAATCTCTGCATGTCTCTTAAGCATATCCGGATCATTTTGAATGTTCTCTAATGCCTGCCGCAATGCATAAATATCACTGATTGGCATAGAATATGGGAACCATTTATTCTCATAATAATTCTTAAATGTCAGCAGATTCGCATAGAATGATGCAACCGGAGTCTTTCTCTGTTCCATTGCCTGTTTTGCATCCTCACTGACCGTAACTAATGTAAGTCCGATCGGACAGGAAATTGCTTTTTGTGAACCGCCACATAAGATATCAATCTTAGATGCATCCACATCCACCGCATTACCAAACATTCCGGAAACAGAATCCACCACTGTTAAGATTCCATATTCTTTCAGTAACGGACAAATAGCGGCAATATCATTCAACATTCCGCTCGGTGTATCACAGTGTACAACCGTTGCATATTTGAAATCAGAATCTTTCTCAAGAAATGCTTTCAGCGGTTCTAATTCAATCGCTTTCTTATAATCAGTTGAATACAATACCGGCTCTCCGCCATATATCGTGACAAAATCCGCAAATCCTTTACCAAATACTCCGTTGTCCAATACAAGTACACGATCGCCCGTTTCTGTCAGTGATGCAACTGCTGCCTCTAATCCTAAGATTCCCTCGCCGCTTAAGATCAGGCTTTCATTGTTCGTATGCAACAATCTGCTGTATAACTCACAAGTTTCCTTGTAGTAATCATAGAAATCCACATCCAGGTCCGGATTTCCTGTCTCCACGCTTCTTGCTAATCTTACGTTCTCGGCAACCATCGTCGGTCCCGGTGTCATCATTTTGTACATAGATCCTGCCTCCATTTACTTATCTGTTCGTTACATTTCCAGGTGCTCCATTATGCCGACTTAGTTCTCTACTGCACGAAGTCCTCTCTCTAATGGAGTAATAATGATCAATACAATGATTGCTGCAACTGCGATCTGAATAATATTACCCGGTACAGACTTGAGTGCTGCTGCCGCACCATTTCCCATAATGAAACTTTCAAAAATGAAATATCCTGCAAGCTTAATCGCTAATGCTGCAAGAATTGCAACTACCTTGTATCCGAATCCCTTCTTGTTATAGCAGATCAGACCGGCAACAAATCCCATCAAACCACATGTGATGATCGTACATGGTGCCCATGCTACCCATCCGCTTAAGATATCAAACAATCCCATACCAAGTGCTCCTGCAAGAGCTCCTGTACGCTTGCCATATACCATTGCTGCAATAAAAAGCGGAACATTTCCTAAATGGATCAATCCACCTGCTCCACCAAAGCTTGGGACCTGAATATTCACAAATGCTGTAAATACTAATGTCAATGCCACAAACATCGCATCTAATGCAATCTGTTTTGCCGGGCTCTTTGCTGCCTGATTCTCTATTACCTTTTCCATAATGATTCTACCTCTTTCCTCTTATTCATCTTCATAGCGTCCTGCAGTTTTGCTTAACTCGTACTATACACGTCTGTTGGCACTTATAAAACTGCCAGTATTAAACTTTTTGACGGTGCCAGATTTTATTCTTGCTTTTTTTGACAGTATGTACTATCGTAAATGACAGCAAAATATTACCCTGTAAAGAAGGAGAACAGAATGCAGAAGTCCATTGCAATTATAAATGATATATCCGGATATGGCCGTTGCTCCGTAACGGTTGCACTTCCAATCCTATCCGTCATGAAGATTCAATGTGGTGTCATTCCCACTGCGATTCTTTCCAATCACACGGAATATCCGGAATATTCTATATTAGATTTCACGCCATATATGAAAGAATATACAGATAAATGGAAACATTTACATCTTCACTTTGATGGTGTATACACTGGATTCTTAGGTTCCGGCGAACAAATTGACATTATTACCCACATTTTCAGGGAGTTTTCATTTACGAAGAAAATTGTAGACCCTGTCATGGGAGATCACGGAACAATCTATGATTCCTACACCCCAAAAATGTGCCATGCAATGAAAGAACTGGTAGCCCATTCTACTCTGACCACACCGAATCTGACAGAGTTATGTATTCTGACAGATACACCATACCGCAGCGATTTCTCGCAGGAAGAGATTGCCGCTATGTGTAAGAAGTTATCCGAAACCGGCGTTTCCCAGATCGTAGTAACCGGAATCGAGCAGGATAACCTGATCGGAAATGCACTCTATGAAAATGGAGATTTTGATATTCTGTACGGAGAAAAAATATTACCGCTCCGTCCCGGAACCGGAGATGTATTCGCTTCCATTCTTGCAGGATATAGTTTACATAACATTCCATTAAGAGACGCAATCCAACAGGCATCCGCATTTATCCGCAGCTGTCTGATCACCTCAGCACAGTATCATATTCCGATCAATGACGGGGTATGCTTTGAAGAACATCTTGGAATGTTGATTCCGGAATAATAGGAGGTAGATTACAATGTCTCAAAAAAATCAAGGAATCCTTTGTATCATATCGGCTGCATTTTTCTTCGCATTGATGAATCTGTTTGTCCGGCTTGCGGGTGATGTCCCTACCATCCAAAAGAGTTTCTTCCGCAACTTTATTGCCGCTCTTTTAGCATTCATCATGCTGATGCGCAGCAGGAGCAGCACCCATCTGACCAAAGAAAATGTAAAAGACCTCATCATGCGTTCCATCGGCGGAACACTTGGTATCCTCTGCAATTTCTATGCGATCGATCATTTGAACATTGCTGATGCATCCATGTTGAACAAATTGTCTCCATTCTTTGCCGTCATTTTTTCGATCTTCCTGTTAAAAGAAAAGACCACCCGTTTCGAGTGGTCCATGCTGATCATTGCTTTCGCTGGTGCTTTGTTTGTGATCAAACCGAGTTTCAACCTCAATTCCGTGCCTGCATTGATCGGTGTATTCGGCGGTCTTGGAGCCGGTCTGGCTTATACCTACGTCCGGAGGCTGGGAACACACGGCATCAAAGGTCCGGTTATTGTATTCTTCTTCTCCTGCTTTTCGTGTATTGTAACATTGCCCGCGATCCTTCTTCACTATGCACCTATGACAACACAGCAGTTGATCACCTTGATCCTAGCCGGTTGTGCTGCGGCAGGCGGGCAGGTCAGTATTACGGCGGCCTACACCAAAGCACCGGCAAGCGAGATCTCGGTATTTGACTATTCACAGATCCTGTTTGCCGCCTTGTTCGGTTTTCTGTTCCTCGATCAGATCCCGGACCATTTCAGTATCATCGGATACTTCATCATTATCGGTGCCGCCATTGCAAAATGGTATCACTCCAACCATAAAGCAACGCCTGCTACTTAATTTTATATCTGAGTTCCCGATAATGATCGACATATTCTCCCGAAATGAGGCGGCCTCGTAACAGTTGTTCGAGCGTTGCCTCAAACTCTTTGTCCGTCATTTCCGCATAGCACAGGTCATGTAACGTCTTCTCAATACTATTCTTATATTCCAATATACTGTAAACACGATCCCGGTATAGAATATTAGCGGCATATACGCGCTTAAAAAATCCATTTAACCGTTCATTGTCCGTAATCTTGTCCTTCGGCATGAAATGAAGGCACAATAGATCCATTACTTCATAGGCGCATCTGTTCGTTAACATAATATCAGGATAAATGGTATACAGATTCTTCGTCTTGAGCGGATCATTTTTTATCTTGGAATCCATATAATCCGGCAGAAACTCCCGGAATACCCCCGTGATCAGATTCTCCTTTCGGAATGCAGGATACTCCTCTTCCATATTCACTTTTACACCCGGCCGGTATCCCATATTCCGGATCAGATCTCTGGATATACAGATCTTTCTTGGCTCCTTCTCCAATAACAACAGATATACTTTGTTGTGCACACGCCAGATAAATGCAGGACACTCCCTGATCCGGTAAGTTTTGGACTCGTCAACCATAATCGGTCGATGATCCTTTTTCACCCGGTATTTGCGTTTTACCTTTCTCAAGACATGCTGGTCGTAATGTTGATATATATCTATCTCTTTTTCTTTATCCTCTGCCGCATGCGGCTTTGCATCCATCCTGTCATCATTGCGTCCGGCAGTTTCCGTATTATTCTCTGTTTCTTCCATTGCGACCGCTTTCCGGGTATTCTTCTGCGCCATCACTGCCCGAACGGTTTCTTTCTCCCCTGACCGGTTCACCTCTGCCACAAAATCCTCATCTTCTAATGTAAATGTCTGTGATATCACAATTGCGATCACACCAAAGATCATTGCAATCGCAAACAGCCACAATTGACCCTTTAGTCCGGCGGCCACTATACATACAACCGCTGCAAGCGAAAAACCGATCACACTTCCGATACACTTTCTTGTCTCTGTATCTCCATATCGAAGTCCATTCCATATTTTCTTCATGATTCATCACCACCTTCGAATATATCTTCATTGTACTACACTCTCTTCTTCCCTGCATCAAAAAATTCCGGTTCTACTCTCTCTTTCTTGCTCATACACTAAACAAACAGAGACTGCGGGATATATTATGTCAACCGAATCTGCCACTTCTATAAACTATATGAAATATATTACTTTATTCTTTCTTCTTTTCGTTTTCCTATATGGTATCCGTAACTATACAAATGTACAATCTGTACGGACCACATCCCATCTGTGGCAAAATGAACTTCCCATTTACTGTGTAGACACCCCGGAACCGGTTGTTGCACTTACCTTTGACAGTGCCTGGGGAACCGAAGATTTAGATGACATTTTATCCATTCTTCAAAAACACAATGCACCGGCCACCTTCTTTGTAACCGGAGAATGGGCAAAGAAAAATCCGGATGCGATCCGTGCCATTGACAAAGCCGGACACGAAATCGGAAATCACGGCAATGCCCACAAACACATGCCACAACTTAGCAAAGAGGAAATGGCAGCTGAGATTCAGGGATGTCACAATGAAGTATATTCCATTACCGGAAAAGACATGACCTTATTCCGTGCTCCATATAGTGACTGGAACGCGGACGTTGTATATGTAGCACATGCAATGGGATATTCTGCGATCAACCAATCCGTAGACAGCCTGGACTGGAAAGACTATGGTGTCGATGCGATCATTCGCACTGTATGTGAACATAAAAATCTTGAAAATGGCAGCATTATCCTTCTGCATAATGGTTCTTTATACACGAAGGATGCTTTGGATCTGATGCTGACAAATATAGAGCAGCAGGGATATTCCTTTACTCCGTTGTCTTCCTTAATCTATACATCAAATTACTATTTAGATCACACTGGCAAACAATTTCAAAAATAAAAAAGAATAAAACCAACAAATATGCACATAATACAGATGACAAGATGTAGCATTTGCATTTTGCAGATCAGACTATACTTAAAAAAGGAGACTATTTATGAAGAGAATACGCAATTATATTTATCTGGCACTTACTATGACTGCCATGGCTTTTGCACTTACTGCATGTGGCAACAGTACAACAAATGGATCAACAAGCGGCAACAATGATAACAATGTGATTAAAGATGCGGCTGATGATGTCGGTACCGCCGTAAAAGATGTTGCAGATGGTGTCGGTGATGCCGTTGAAGATCTCGTCGGCAATGGCGGTTTTGATAACTACAATGATGCACATGATTATTTCTTAGATACCATGAAATCCTACCATTCGGATGCAAAATTTGAACTGCGTGATGAAGATCAGACATTAAACGATTATCAGGAAGGTTCAAAGGGATATCATTTCCACTTGTATGATACCGGCAAAAATAAAAACGGTGATTACTTTGGTGAATTTTTTGTAGATGCAAACGATGGAACCATTTACAAAAAAGGCGATAACGATACCGTAACCGCTTATCCGGAACAGTCCGGTTCCACACAGTCGCAGTCCGGTAACGATACCACAAAATAATATTATTGTTTCAAAACTAAGATCCGGAGATTCTTTTGTCTGTCCTATTAAAATCAGACATGGTATTTCCGGATATCTTTTTTCTCATTTCGCTATATTTGAATAAAAATGCCATATATTTTATTCGGAAGATGCGAAAAACACTTGCATTTTAAAGGAAAAAACTATATGATACATAATAAGTTTAGGAAAACGATTTCATATATATAGAAGAATTACGAAAGGATGGTATTAGCATGGAACACTCTCCGATCATTGTCATTGGACACAAGAATCCGGACACGGACTCCATTTGTTCTGCAATCTGCTATGCAAACCTGAAAAATCAGACAGAACCGGACAGATACGTGCCAAAGCGTGCCGGAAAGATCAATAACGAGACGGCATTTGTTCTGAATTATTTTCATACCGACGTGCCTGACCTGATCAATGATGTCAATACACAGGTTGCAGATATTGAATATCGCAAAACCCCCGGTGTCAAAGACAACATTTCCGTCAAGGCAGCATGGAAAATGATGCGTGAACTGGATGTTGTAACCTTACCGGTTGTCGCAAAAGATAATGTATTAGGCGGTTTGATCACAATTAATGATATTGCAAAATCTTATATGGACGATTACGAAAGTGATGTCATCTCCAAAGCACGGACTCCTTACTCTAATCTGATAGAGGTGTTAGAAGGCACTCTGGTATCCGGTAATCCGCATAATCACATTGTAAACGGAAAGGTAATCATCGGTGCCGCAAACCCTCAATTGATCGAAGGCATGGTATCAAAAGACGATCTGATGATCGTCGGTGACCGGATCGATACCCAGATCTTCGGAATTGAAATGGGTGTCGGCTGCCTGATTCTTTGTTTGGACGCTCCGGTCAATCCGTTAGTTCTTCAGCTTGCAGAGGAACGTCATTGCAGCGTGATCACCACAAAGTTAGATACTTATACCGTTGCCCGCCTGATCAATCAGAGTATTCCGATCCGTTATTTTATGAAAAAGGATAACCTGATCACGTTCCAGTTAGATGAGACAGTAGATTCCATAAAAGAGATCATGTCCAAAAAGAGACACCGTGATTTTCCGATCGTGGATGATTTTGGTCACTATTACGGAATGGTATCCCGCAGAAACTTATTGGCATTAAGACGTAAGAAAGTGATCTTAGTGGATCATAACGAGAAATCCCAGGCAATTGCCGGAATTGAAGATGCAGAGATCTGTGAGATCATCGATCACCACAGACTTGGATCTTTACAGACCGTTTCTCCGGTATATTTCCGTAATCAGCCGGTTGGATGTACCGCAACGATCATTTATCAGATGTATGTAGAGAACAACCAGCCACTCAGCAAAGAGATCGCAGGACTGTTATGTGCTGCCATTCTTTCTGACACACTGCTCTTCCGCTCACCAACCTGCACACCACTGGACGAAAGTACCGCAAAGACATTGGCTGACATTGCAGAGATTGATCTGCATGCATTTGCAATGGAAATGTTTGAGGCCGGAAGCAGTCTCCGCAGTAAGACTACCGAAGAGCTGTTTAATCAGGATTACAAAGCCTTTCAGGTAGAAGATATGGGAATCGGTGTAAGCCAGATCAGCTCGATCAATCAGCGCGAATTGGACAATGTGGCAGAGCGTATGCAGGAATATATCGAAAAGAATCTTCCGTCTATGCCTGTCCAGCTTGTATATATTATGTTAACCAACATTGGAGAACAATCTTCCGATCTTTTAGCATTCGGACCCGATGCTGAGAAATTCGCCGGGGAAGCGTTTCATACCGAACCGAAGGGAAATGTCTGCCACTTGCCGGGCGTGGTTTCCCGTAAGAAACAGGTTGTACCGGCGCTTGTAATGCGTCTCCAAGAAGACATTTAACCCTTGCACAGTGAAGTGAGTAACGGACGTGCGAAATATTCAGGGTATAGTGTCAGTTATATAGATGCAACAGTATCACCGCAGGCACATTCGCATTATGGCTCGTACGCAGCA
>OMCS01000174.1_pt1 | contig 34763 bp, 26 predicted proteins | sample 1674241 | NCBI WGS metagenome assembly OMCS01 (sample SAMEA103958153, study PRJEB25191) | human gut metagenome
CCCTTTTGTCCCTTCGGGACATTTCCCCCTGATAGGGGGAATCGGCCCCTGGAAGAGGAGCTTTGGGGGGGCGCCGCCGGAAGAACAGCTTGTTTATTCCACGATCTCGCCGCCGAGGTAGACGGCTTTGGGGGTCAGGTCGGGGGCGCAGACGACGAAGTCGGCGAGCTTGCCGGGCTCGATGGAGCCGATCTCGGCTTCGCGGCCGATCTGGCGCGCGGGAATGATGGTCGCGGACCGGATGGCCTGCTCCATCGGGATGCCGAAGGAGACCGCCTTCTGCATGCACAGATACAGGTTCGTGGCCGAGCCCGCGATCGTGCCGTCGGCCAGCCGGGCCAGATTATTTTCCAGCCATACGTCCTGCCCGCCGAGGGTGTACTGCCCGTCCGGCATGCCGCAGCAGCGCAGCGCGTCGGAGATGAGGCAGATCCTGCCCGGGAACAGGCGGAAGGCCATGCGCACGGCGCTCGGGTGTACGTGCTGGCCGTCGCAGATGAGCTCCGCGATCACATCTTCCCGCTCGGAGGCCGCGCCGATGGGGCCGGGCTTGCGGTGGTGGATGCCGGGCATAGCGTTATACAGGTGCGTCAGATGGCGGGCCCCGGCGGCGAAGACCGCCGCGGCATCCTCATAGCTGCAGTCGGTATGCGCGATGGAGACCGTGCAGAGCTTCGCGGCCTGCGCGGCAAAGTCCACTGCGCCCGGCAGCTCCGCCGCCACGTCCACGATGCGCAGCAGCCCCTCGCTGGCCTCGTAGAGCGCGCGGAACGCTTCGAAGTCCGGCAGACGGAGGTACGCGCCGTTCTGCGCGCCCTTTTTCTTCTCGGAGAAGAACGGCCCCTCCATCTGGATGCCCATCAGGCGGGCGCAGCCGGGGTGCGCGGCACGGTTGTAGTCCGCCGCTGCGCGGAACGCGCGCGCGAGCACGTCATACGGCAGCGTCATCGACGCGGGCGCGAACGACGTGACGCCGTTCTTTGCCAGATAGCGCGCCATCGTCCGGATGCCGTCCGGGTCGCCGTCGGAAAAATCCGCGCCGGAATTGCCGTGGTTGTGGACATCGATCAGGCCGGGGATCACGCGCGCGCCGCCAAGATCCGTGCCCGGCATATCGGGACTTTGCGGCAGGATCTCGCCGAACCGCCCGTCCTCGACGGTGAATGCGCCGCGGACAAAGCCCTGCGGCGTGAAAATTTCTGCATGTTTAAACAGCATCGGGAACCTCCGGCAGACTGGCCGCGGCCATCGACTGGCCGACGCGGCGGAATTTCTCATCCGGCAGCATGACCTGCACCTTTTGGGCGAGCGCCGGGTATTCCTCCTGCAGGATCCTGCAGCATTCGCCCACGATCAGCTCGCCGCCCACGCCGGAGGCGACGCGGCCAAGCACGATCAGGTGCCGGATATCATATGTCATTTCATAGAGCGGCACCGTATGCGCCAGATACGCGCCGATGGTGCGGAAAATATCCTTTGCCCGCTCGTCGCCGCCCTCGGCCAGCGCCTGCACGGCCTTGAGCTTCTCCGCGGGGCTCAGCCCCCCGTCCAGCGCGATGCCGGCGGCGGGCGCGAGCTTGATGACGGCGTCCTGCGAGAAATACTTGCAGCCCACGCCCCGGTCGCCGGACCATTCGTCGACGGCGGCCGTCTCGCTCAGATCGACCGGCGCGAACGCCAGCTCGTTGAACCAGCCGAGCAGATCGCCGTTGCGGTCAATGTACCCGGCCGCCTCGCTTGTACCCATGGCAAGGCCCATGACGCAGCCGTCCTGCAGACTCATCGCGCCCGCGAGCGCGGTCACATCGCCGTCGTTGGCGACGACGATCGGCACGTTGCCGATCTCTTTGGCCGCGCGGTCATAGATGGACTTGACCTGCTCGCGCTGCGCGCGCGGGATCTTCAGAAACAGCGAGGAGACCATCGGGCTGTTGCCCACGAACGTCCCCGCGGACGAGACGCCGATGCCGTCGACCCGCGGCAGCTTGGAAGCGGCGGTCTTGAAGGCGCTGACGATGCCGTCATACTGGTAGCTGAGATCCTCTGAGGTCTTCGGGTGCCAGACGACCTCCTCGGAGTAGACGGTCTGCCCGTCGATCACGGCCGAGACCTTGCGGTCGGAGCCGCCGGCGTCAAAGCCGATGCGGCAGCCGTTGGTGTGGCCGCCGACACGGATGGGCTTTTCGTTCGGTTTTGGCAGGTGCGCCCAGTCGCAAATGACGATCTCGAACGGGACCTCAAACACGTCCTGCATGAAGCCCACGTCGAACGCGCGCCGCCCCTCCGGGCAGTATTCCGCCTGCAGGCGCTTTGCCAGCGCATCGTCGCCGCAGAGCCAGACGCGAAGGCCGCCCGCGCTCCAAAGAAGCAGCTTCACGAAGCGCTCGATATAGCGGTAATTGGCCTCGGCGAAATCCTCGCCGCGCAGCTTCGTCTCAAACACGGAGACGGCCCCGTGGTCGCGCTCGACCGCGAGGGTAAACGGGCGCGACGCCTCTTTTTCATATTCCCTGCGCCAGACGCCAAAGGGGATGAACGCAGGGTCCAGCAGCGGCTGATTTTTGAGCGCTGCTTCGATCCCAAGATACTGCATATTGTTTCCTCTCAATCTTTTGTGTCCGGCCAGAGGCGTTCTTCGTAGACGCCTGCGGCCTTGAGCGCGCGGATGGCGTCCTTGACGGAGGCCAGATCCTCGCGGTAGGTCACGCCGTGCCAGACCTCCTCGCAGGGCAGCACGCGCACGCGGGCCGTGCCCGCCTGCAGCTGGGCGTTGACGGCGACGGGGAGATAGAACTCGCGCTTCAGCGGGTCCTGCGGCACATCCTCCGCAAAGAACGTTCCCAGCCGCTGCCAGAGCTCCGTGACCATCGGCTGGGTAAAGCCCCAGATGTTCATGGAGACGATGGTATCGCCCGGCAGATCGATGAAGGTCTCGTTGTCCTCGGTGTAGACGGCGTGCTCGCCGCGCTGGTAGATCTTCGTGCGCTCGACGATGTCGACGAGCATCCCATCCCGCACCTCGCACACGCCGCGGGCGACGGAGCCGAACTTCGTCACGGTATTGCGCACACGGTAGCCGACCATGGCGTACTGGTGCGGATCCTCGTTCGTGCGGAGGAACTCATAGATCTCGCTGAAGGCCGTGCGGCCATAAAAATCGTCCGAATTGATGACCGCGAACGGCCCGTGCAGCACGTTCCGGCAGCAGGCGACGGCCTGCCCCGTGCCCCAGGGCTTGATCCGCCCCTCCGGGACCTCACAGCCCGCGGGGATATCCGTCAGCTCCTGATAGACGTACTCGACGTTGAAAAACCGCTCCATGCGGTCGCCGATCCGCTCGCGGAACAACGCCTCATGCTCCCGCTTGATGATGAAGACCAGATCGCGGAAGCCCGCGCGGCGGGCGTCGTACATGGAAAAGTCAATGATGCTGTGACCCTCGTCGTCGACGGGCTCCATCTGCTTGAGTCCGCCGAAGCGGCTGCCCATCCCGGCGGCCATGATCACAAGCTTCGGTGCATCCTGATACATAAAACTGCCTCCTATCCTGCCATCCTGGCAGTTCATAAAAATTCGATCTTCTGCCCCGGCACATCCACTCGCGCCGGGACCCCGAGCGGCGCGATGCAGCGCGGCAGCGCGTGGCCGACGTTCAGCCCGCACACGACCGGCAGCGCCGGATCATCGATCACCTGCCGCAGCAGCCGCTCATATTCCGCCTGCCATACGCCGTCCATCGGCCGCCCGACCAGCACGCCGCTGACCGCCGCAAACACCCCGGCGTCCTTCAGGTATTCCAGCGCCTTTTGGTATTTCGCGGGCGCCATCTGTTCCTCGCTCGACTCGAGCAGCAGGATCCTGCCCCGCCATTCCTCTTTTGGTGGGAACAGTCCGTATTTCCGGCAGATCTCCGGCATGTCCGCATAGCGCGAGGGGTCAAACATGTCAAAGATGCTGTCGATGCAGCCGCCGAGGATCTCGCCGGAGAACTGCCCGCTGCCCTGCAGCAGGCGGAAGCCGCCGAGTTTCTTTGCCGCGAGCGGCGTGCCGAGCTGCGATTCGCCAAAGTTCTTCCGGCTCTCGTACACGGTATCGCTCGGCCGGATGCAGCGGATGCGGCCGGTCGTCAGCAGCTCCTCAAAATACTGCCGGGTGTAGGGCAGCATCGTCCGGCTCAGCTCGCAGACGTCCGGGAGGAACGCCTGGCCGTAAAATGTCGGCAGCCCGACCTTGCGGAGCATGAAATGGTCGATCGTGGTGTCGGAAAAACCGAGGAAGGGCTTCTGCGTCACGGCCCGCTGCAGTTCGCCGGTCTCAAACAGATACGGCGCGAGCCGGTAGGTGTCGTCGCCGCCGATGGCGCAGAGGATCAGATCGATCTCCGGGTCCCGGAACGCCTGCAGCAGATCCTCCGCCCGCCATTCCGGATGCGCACGCAGCGCCTCGAGCCCCGCGCGGGCGTGGGGCAGGAACCGGACCTGCAGGCCGTAGTCCTGCAGGCGCGCAAGGCCGAGCCGGACCTCATGCTGCACAAACGGCTCGCCCAGGATCCCGCTCGACAAGCTGACGATCCCGGCCGTCCGGATCATACGCCGTCCCTCCCCTGCATACTCTTATTGTATATGGTATCGATTCCGCGGCCCGTTTGCAAGCCTTTTCTGCGCACTTCCCGGAAAATACCCGGAAATTTCGCCGCATCCGGAATGCTTGCAGATTTCCAGCTCCTGTGGTACAATGCATTTACTAAAAATGAAATGAGGTGAGGACACGAATCTGTCTGCGCTGATCGCCGGGGCCAGCCCGGTCGCCGGTGTGATCATCTCTGTCGCGCTGATGCTGTTTTCCGGCTTTCTGATGACGCGGCTGACCAAGCTCGCGCGGCTGCCGAACGTCACGGCGTATATCCTGGCCGGGATCCTCATCGGCCCCTATGTTCTGAACCTCGTGCCGCAGCGGATCATCGACGGCACGGATTTTCTTTCTGATATCGCGCTGGCCTTCATCGCGTTCTCCACGGGCGAGTTCTTCAAGCTCGACATCCTGAAGAGAAACGGCATGAAGGTCGTCTGGATCACGATCCTGGAGGCCGTTCTGGCCTCAGTCTTTATTTTTATCCTGACGTATTTCGTGCTCCGGCTCGATCTGGCATTCTCGATCGTGCTGGCTGCACTCGCCTCGGCCACGGCCCCGGCCTCCACGATGATGACCATCCGGCAGACGGGCGCGAAGGGCGATTTTGTCGATACCCTCCTGCAGGTCGTGGCACTGGATGATGTGGTGGGGCTGGTCCTCTATTCGGTCGCCATCTCCATCGCGCTGGCTTCTTTAAGCGGTGCGAGCGGATTCTCATTCGAAACGCTCGGCAAGCCAGTGGCGCTGAATCTGCTGGTCGTCGGGCTCGGCAGCCTCTTTGGGCTTTTTATGAAGCTTCTGATGCCGCAGAAGCGTTCAAAAGACAATAAGCTCATCATCTCCGTGGCGCTTTTGTTCGCGTTCTGCGGCGTGTGCGCGCTGCTGGACCTGTCTCCCCTGCTCGGCTGCATGATGATGGGCACGGTCTATACCAACATCGCGGACGACGACAAGCTCTTCAAGCAGCTCAACTACTTCAGCCCCCCGATCCTGCTTCTGTTCTTCGTGCGCTCCGGCATGTCGTTCCAACTCGATGCGCTGGTCTCCTCGTCCGGAAATCTCGACGGCGTGCCGCTGCTGGTGATCGGCGTGAGCTATTTCCTCGTGCGCATCCTCGGCAAATACGCGGGCGCATGGCTCGGCTGCTGGCTGGTGAAAAAGGACCGGCTGGTGCGCAACTATCTGGGCCTTGCCCTCATCCCGCAGGCGGGCGTGGCCATCGGCCTCGCGGCCCTTGGCGCCCGGACGCTCGGCGGCACGATGGGCAGCGATCTGCAGACCATCATCCTCGCCTCGAGCGTCCTGTATGAGCTCATCGGCCCCGGCTGCGCGAAGCTGGCGCTGTACTTATCCAAATCGTATTCTACCAAGCTCGAGGACGTCGCCGTCGTGGCGGAGGTCACCGAGACCGGCGAACAAAAATCCGACGTACAGCTGCTCATCGAGCGCATCCGGAAGATCCAGTCGGAGCTTCCGCCGCTGGAGAGCGACGTGTCGGAGGAAGAGGCCGCCTTTACCGAGGCCGCCGAAGAGCAGCTGGCCCAGACGCAGGCCCAGCGGCGGTATTTCTATCTCAGGAGGTAACAGAGCATGAAAACAGACTGGATCGCCGGGCTTCTCGGCCCGTGGAGCGCGGAGCTGACGCTCGGCTCCATCTTTCTGCGGCTGGCCATCAGCATGGCCCTGGCCGCCATCATCGGCTGCGAGCGCTCGAGCAAGCGGCACTCGGCCGGTCTTCGCACGTTTATCCTTGTGAGCCTCGCGGGCACGGCCACGATGCTCATTGACCAGTATCTCATGGACGTTCTGCCCATCACGATCCCGCTCCTCTCCGCGGCCGCCGTCATCGGCATGACGACCATCAGCGGCAACTCCATCCTCTTCAGCTCCAAAAACCAGATCAAGGGCCTGACGACTTCGGTCGGTCTCTGGTGCTGCGGGATCGTGGGGCTGGCGCTCGGCGCGGGGCTCTATACGCTGGCGCTGGTGCTGTTTTTCGCGCTGCTGTGCAGCATGTCCGGCCTGCCCGCGCTCGAGACGCACCTGAAAGACCGCTCGAACCACTTTGAAGTCCATCTGGAGCTCAAAAACAAGTCCGACCTGCCGGACTTCGTCTCGACCGTCCGCGCCCTCGGCATGCGCATCGACGATATCGAGTCGAATCCCGCGTACTTGAATTCCGGCCTCAGCGTCTTCACCGTCTCCTTCACCGTGGCCAGCGCCGAGCTCAAGCAGTACAAAAAGCACGGCGAGATCATCGAAGCCCTCAAATCCCTCGACTATGTCTACTACATCGAAGAGATGAACTGACGCCCCAGAAACCCACAGTGCCTGCCCCATGGGCAGGCGCTGATTTTTTCATCTTTCTGCCCGTTCTCTGTCCTTCTTCTCCGGACTTTTGTCCGTGGGTGGGATTGTTTTTTGCCGCTGGCTGTGATACACTGATACAGCCGCGCACAGCGCGGCAGAAGAGAGGAGACAACCATGAACCACGCAGAACACAAAAGAAGTACGTTTTCCGGAAAGATCGGCTTTGTGCTCTCGGCCGCCGGCGCGTCCGTCGGCCTCGGCAACATCTGGCGCTTTCCGTATCTGGCCGCCAAATACGGCGGCGGTATTTTCCTGCTCGTCTACATCATTCTGGCCATGACGTTCGGCTATACCATGATCGTAGCAGAGACCTCGCTCGGCCGCATGACCGGCAAGAGCCCGGTCGGCGCGTTCGGTGCCTTCGGCAGCTCCGGCTGGCTGAAATTCGGCGGCTGGATCAACGCGATCATCCCCATCCTCATCGTGCCGTATTACTCGGTCATCGGCGGCTGGGTCGTCAAATACCTGGCCGAGTACGTCCTCGGCCACGGCAGCCAGCTCGCGGCTGACGGCTATTTCGGCTCGTTCATCTCGAACGGCGTGTCCACGGAGCTCTGCTTCGTCATTTTTGCGGTGCTGACGCTGGCGGTCATCTTCGCGGGCGTGGAAAACGGCATCGAGCGCGTATCCAAGTTCATGATGCCGGTGCTGGTCGTGCTGTCGATCATCATCGCCGTCTATTCCGTGACGCGCCCGGGCGCGCTGGCAGGCGTCAAATACTTCCTCGTGCCGGACATCGAGCATTTCTCGTGGATGACCGTCGTGGCCGCCATGGGGCAGATGTTCTACTCGCTGTCCATCGCCATGGGCATCCTGATCACCTTCGGCTCCTACATGAAAAAAGACATCTCCATTGAGGGCTCTACCCGCAACGTCGAGGTCTTCGATACGGCCATTGCCATCATGGCGGGCCTGATGATCATCCCGGCGGTCTTCGCCTTCTCCGGCGGCGACCCGGCGGCGCTGAATGCCGGCCCGTCACTGATGTTCATCACCATCCCCAAGGTCTTCGACTCCATGGGCCTCGGCACGGCCATCGGCATTCTGTTCTTCGTCCTCGTGCTCTTCGCCGCGCTGACCAGCTCGATCGCGCTGACAGAAAGCGCCGTCTCGACCTTCCAGGACGAGCTCGGCTGGGGCCGGAAGAAGTCCACGGCCGTCGTCGGCGTCGTCATGCTGGCGCTCGGCACGCTCTCGTCGCTCGGCTACGGCCCGCTGGCAGGCGTGACGATCATCGGGATGCAGTTCCTTGATTTCTTCGATTTCCTGACGAATTCCGTCATGATGCCCATCGCGGCCATCGCCATCTGCCTGCTGGTCTCCCGCGTCGTCGGCGTCGGCCGGATCGAGCAGGAGGTCCTGCTTGGCGAGTCCACGTTCCGCCGCAAGAAGGTCTTCAACACCATGATCCGCTTCCTCTGCCCCTTCTTCGCCGCCATCATCCTCCTGAGCTCCGTCGCCAACGCCCTCGGCTGGATCTCGATGTGATAACAACCCCCGGTGCCGTTCCGCTGTGAACAGCACCGGGGGGTTCTTACGTTTTTCTCCCGCTGACGCGAATCTCCGGATAAAAACGTGCAAAGATCTGAAGAAATGCCATTGACAAACGCGGGTGGGGCGATACGATAGAAGAAAGAGAAAGGTGGTGGCAATGTGGAGCAGTTTTTCTACCAATGTGAAAAAAACGGCTGTTTTCTGGAGCAGTACGTCTATCATATCGGCTCCTACCACTACAACTGGCACAGGGAACTGGAGCTGATGACGGTCCTGCGCGGCGAGCTGGAGGTCTGTATCGACGGCGTATCGCATCTGCTGCGGGACTCGGACGTCATTCTGATCGGCTCGAACAAGGGCCACGCCACGCTTGCCCGGCAGCCGGAAAGCGTCGCGATGGTGTTGCATATCGCCCCGGATCTTTTCCGGGAATACTACGGCGATATGGACGCCCTGCAGTTCACCTGCTGCTCCGAAGGCGGACGGAAGAACGAGCGTCCGTTCGTGCTGCTCCGCGCGCATCTGGCGTCGCTCATGCTGAGCGCCCAGGGGCAGGGCGCCGAGGAAAAGCTGCGCTTTGAGAGCGCGCTGTACGCGCTTCTGCATACGCTGAGCCTGTACTTCCCGCCCGAGCGCCTGAGCACGGGCAAGGCAATGCTGCTGCGGAACACCTTTGACGCGGTCGAAAAGATCGTGCAGTATATCGACGCAAATTATATGCAGAAGATCACGCTCAACGATCTGGCGCAGGTGAGCAAGTATAACCGCAACTACATCTCGCAGTTCTTCAAGTCCAATCTCGGCGTCAATTTCCACGACTACCTGACGCGCATCCGCCTGCGCGAGGCGACGCTGGCGCTCAGCCAGACCAACCAGAGCGTGTCGGAGATCGCGCTGTCCCATGGCTTTTCTGACCTCAAATCGTTCAACACGGTCTTCCGCGCGCGCTTCAATAAGACGCCGACGGAATACCGCCGGCAGCTGAACGAGACGGTCACAAAATATGACCCGCGTTTCAAGCGGGATTTTCTGCCGCGCACGGACGAGGCGATCAATCAGATCCTGCTGCAGTACGTGCTCGATCCGGGCCAGCCTGCCGAGCAGCCGCCTGCCGGCGCAGATACGCCCCTGCAGCGCGTCGCGGAAACGTCGCTCCGGCTCAAAGAGCTGACGCAGGGTCTTCAGCAGACCGCCGCCGGTCTGGAGAAGATCCTGTGGGAGCTGTCACAATAGTTTTTTCTTCCAGCCTTCCTTTCTGAACATTTTCCCCTATGGAAAATATTCAGACACCCTCCGGCATATCCGTTTGCCGGGGCAGCCGCAATTTCCCGCTCCACGGGCGAAAATCGTCCGGATGGGGCGGGAATTTTTTCATGCATGGTTATGCAACAAGACCGAAATCTTATGGTTTTCCCGCGCTCCTCTGTACGCTTTGCACAATAAACTGCGGTACTTTCGGATAGCGCACAGAACGGCGAATATGGTAAAAAACAGATAGCAGAGCGGAAGGACCGGTGCTTCGCTCTGCAGACTATATTGAATTGAGAGGAGATCCTTATGAGTCCTAGCACAATCACCCTTTTGTTCCTGGCCTTTGCCGTTGTGATGTTCGTCTGGGAAAAGATCCCCCTCGCACTCACGGCAATGATCGTATGTATCGGCCTGACCATTACAGGCGTTCTTGACGCCAAAACGGCCTTTGCCGGCTTTGTCAACAGTAACGTCATCCTCTGTGTCGCCATGTTCATCGTCGGCCAGGCGCTCTTTGAGACCGGCATGGCGAACAAGATCGGCAGTCTTGTCACACGCTTTGCCAAAACGGAGCGCCAGTGCATCATCGCCGTCATGCTCATCACGGGTCTGATGAGCGGTTTCCTGTCCAATACCGGCACAGCCGCCGTGCTGATCCCGGTCGTCATCGGCATCGCAGCGTCCTCCGACTTCCCGCGCGGAAAGCTCCTCATGCCGCTCGTTTTCGCAGCCGCGCTCGGCGGCAATCTCTCGATCATCGGCGCGCCCGGCAACCTCATCGGCACAAATGCGCTCAATGAGCTTGGCATCGAGACCGGCTTCTTTGAGTACATCGGCGTCGGCCTGCCGATGCTCGTCTTCGGCATTCTGTATTTTGCGGTGTTCGGCTATAAGCTGCTGCCGGACAACAAGGATCTTGTCAGCGCGGACGACGACCAGTTCGCCGCCAAAGATTTCTCCGGCGTCCCCGTCTGGAAGCAGACCGCTTCCCTGGTCATCCTCATTCTGAGCATCCTCGCCATGATCTTTGAAAAGCAGATCGGCGTCAAACTGCACGTCTCGGCCAGCGTCGGCGCGATCATCCTGATCCTCACCGGCGTCATCTCGGAAAAAGAGGCGCTGCGCTCCATCGATCTCAAGACCGTCTTCCTCTTCGGCGGCTCACTCGCACTGGCCAGCGCGCTGGAGACCACAGGCGCAGGCACGCTCGTTGCAGACGCGATCATTCACGCGCTGGGCGACACGCCCTCGCCGTTCCTGCTGCTGCTCGTCATCTGGATCGTCACCTGTGCACTGACCAACTTCATGTCCAACACCGCGACCACGGCGCTGATGGTCCCCATTGCGGTCGCTCTGGCGCAGGGCGTCGGCGCAGATCCGCGCGCAGTCGTCGTTGCAACGGTCATCGCAGGCTCGTGCGCCTACGCGACGCCCATCGGCATGCCGGCAAACACCATGGTCGTCGGCATCGGCGGATATTCCTTCAGGGACTATGTGAAGGCTGGCCTGCCGCTGATCGGCGTGTCGTTCGTGATCTGCATGGTGCTGCTGCCGATCCTCTTTCCCTTCTTCCCCGGATAATTCTACACGGCCAGATATGTATTTGACAGAAAAGGAGTTATTATGACAAAAACAGAGCAGGTCCAGCTGATGACGGAAAAGATGGCAAAGTTTGTTGCCATCGTAGGCAAAAAGCTGCCCGATGATGTGGAAGCAAAGCTTGCCGAGCTGCGCGCGAAGGAAACAACGCCGCTGGCGCAGGCGATCTATGAGACAATGGCAAAAAACCAGCAGCTCGCCATGGAGCTTGACCGCCCCTGCTGTCAGGACACCGGCGTTCTGCAGTTCTGGGTCAAGTGCGGCGCATATTTCCCGCTCATCGGCGAGCTGGAAGCGCTTTTGAAGGAAGCCGTCGTACAGGCAACATTCGCCGCACCCCTGCGCCACAACAGCGTAGAGACCTTCGACGAGTACAACACCAAGCGCAACGTCGGCAAGGGCACGCCCACCGTGTTCTGGGAGATCGTTCCCGAGAGCGATTCGTGCGAGATCTACACGTATATGGCCGGCGGCGGCTGTTCGCTGCCCGGAAAAGCGATGGTCCTGATGCCCGGCGCCGGCTATGAGGGCGTCACGCGCTTCGTGCTCGACCAGATGACGAGCTACGGTCTCAACGCGTGCCCCCCGCTTCTGGTCGGCGTCGGCGTAGCGACGAGCGTGGAGACTGCCGCGCTGCTGTCCAAAAAGGCACTGATGCGGCCGATCGGCTCGCACAATCCCAACGCGCGCGCCGCGGAAATGGAAAAGCTGCTCGAAGACGGCATCAACAGCATCGGCCTTGGCCCGCAGGGCATGAGCGGCTGCGCGTCCGTGATGGGCGTCCATATTGAGAACACCGCGCGCCATCCGTCCACCATCGGCGTTGCCGTCAATGTCGGCTGCTGGTCGCACCGGCGCGGACTTGTCCGCTTCGACAGAGACCTGAACGCCACCGTGATTTCGCACAAGGGGGTAACACTGTAATGGTTGAAAACAGAAACGGAAAGAAGGTTCTCATCACGCCGGTCACCGCAGAGGATCTGGCGGATATCCATATCGGCGATATCGTCTATCTCGACGGCGATCTCGTCACCTGCCGCGACGTGGCGCACCGCCGTCTGATTGAGGGCAAGCGCGAGCTGCCGGTCGATCTGCACGGCAAGGCGATCCTCCACGCAGGCCCCATCGTTCGCCCGTCCGAGACCGCCGCGTCCGGCTATGAAATGGTTTCCGTCGGCCCGACGACCTCGATGCGTATGGAAAAGTTCGAGAAGGAATTTGTTGAGCAGACCGGCGTGAAGGTCATCGTCGGCAAGGGCGGCATGGGTCCGAACACCGAATACGCCTGCAAGACCTTCAAGGCCATCCATTGCGTCTTCCCTGCCGGCTGCGCAGTCGTCGCGGCCACAGAGGTCCAGCGGATCACCGCGCACCACTGGGACGAGCTCGGCATGCCCGAGACGCTGTGGTGCTGCGACGTGAAGGAGTTTGGTCCTCTAATCGTGTCCATCGACGCCGACGGCCGCAACCTGTTCGAGGAAAACAAGGTCATCTTCAACCAGAAAAAAGACGCCGCCGTCCAGGAAATCTGCAAACACGTCAGCTTCATCAAATAATCAAAATCGTGGAAATGGCCCCGCCATTTCCACGATTTTTAATGCCCCCCGGCTCCTTCGCAGAGCCGGGATGCGTTATGCGGTTTGATCCACCTGTCATCCGAGCTTTTCATTGGCAAACGCCTGCAGCCAGGTGCGGATATATGCGCAGTATTCGGTGTCGTCGCCGCAGAATTGGAGGAAATAGACGTAGCATTGCGCCATATAGGTTTTGACTGCCTCGGCATCGCAGGTGCCGAATTGCCGGTAGCCCTTCAAAAACGTCTGCAGCTCGGCCTCGGTCCGCAGGAATTTCTGCCCCGGCCGCCGGAACACCGACCAGGCGATATCGAATTCCTTATTTCCATATCCGGCAAGCTCAAAATCCAGAATGCCGCTGATCTGGTGCTCCGCCCAGAGGATATTCGCATAGTGGAAATCCCCATGGCAAAAACACGTGTTGGCAGGTTCCTCTGCGGATGGAAAAAGCCCCTTGAGGTTCTCAAATTCCAGCGCTCCCAATACCGTGTCCGGCGGCGCGTGAAAGAATTTTCTGTCCTTTACGCGCTCTGCCTGAATATTCAGTTGATGGATTCTGGCTGAAGCAGCGCCGTATTCTTCCAAATACGAAAGAGATTTCAGCGCAGAATTTTCGCCCACGATCGTGGATAGGCGTTCACCGGGGAGCACCTGCGTGACGATAAACGGCGTTCCGTCCAGACAGAAATCTACAACAGGCGGCGTTACCGGCGAGCGAAGCTGTGACAGGATCGAAATTTCATTGCCGATGTCGGCGCCTCTTTGCCTTGCCGCCTTGATATATGCGTTGATCTGCCTTCCGTGATAGAGCCTTCTCACATAAAACACATCGTTCCCGGCGTGCGGATAGCCGAAGATCTCCAGCGGCTTGAACGATCGATACGGCAACGTGAACGGATCTATGGTGTCGCACCATGGACCAGGATGCTTCATGCTGCCCATTCCTTCCCCAAGCCTCTGTTTTTCCAGTTTTCTTCCTGTCCAGCATACCATATCGGGTCCTGCATCGCAATACCGATCCCGGAAAAACGCGCCAGCGGGATGCTGATGGCCGCTTTCCTTGCAATCGCTTCCTCCGTATGGCATGCTTTGCATACAGAAACCCATTCGGGCAGATGATTTTGTGACGGCGCAGAAAAAACGGGAGATCCTGACCGGCGGCTTTGCGGCGCTTTTGATCGTCTGCGCTGTGGCCGCGCGGGTCATTACGCGCGGCCATCGGGGCTCGGTGTATTTTCTGCCGGTGTCGCTGCTGCGGAGCTTCATTTATATTGGGCTTACGACGTGGTGGGGCGTTTCGCTCTGGCAGCGCATTGTCCAGGCGCAGGTGCGGCGGTATCTGGCGGCGACGGCGGCGCTGTGCGTATTCTGGCTGTCCATCCGCACCGTCAAATTCTTCTTTGCCGCCACGCCTGCCGCCATCCGGTATCTCTGGTACAAGAATAAGAAGCAGATCGACAATGACCGTGAGAATTGGGTGGTGTTCCAGGACGTCCATGAGGCGATCATCGAGCGTGCTGTGTATGAGCAGGTGCAGCAGAAGCGGGGCAAAATCCGTAAGCGCCGCACCAACAATGGAGAACACAATATGTTTTCCGGCCTGTTAGTCTGCGCCGATTGCGGCAGCAACCTTCATTTTCACTTCAATGCTGTCTGGGATCATACAGAAAAGCTGCGGGAACAGTATGCAGCGGAACTAAAAAAGGTCACACAGTTGCAAAAACAGTGGGCGCCCCGGAAACCAGTCCTCGATGCCCACTGTTTGACTTTGCAGAAAGAAATTTTGAGATTGGAACAGGAGGTTGATGCGCTGGTGATGGAAAAGCTGAATGGCGACGGAGGCTCATCTGCTCACGAAATCGGTACTTGAACACCGTAAATCAATCGCCTCAAAAACAAAATCGTGGCCCAGCGTCAGCGGCCACGATTTTGAACGAAGAAAGACCTTTGCTGTCGAGGCGGGCGCGCCCTGCGCGGCTGCCTGACATCCAAAGGTCATTTCTGAGTGGTACGCCCGACAGGACTTGAACCTGCACGCTTACGCAATGGAACCTAAAGGTGATGTCACCTTGGTGAAAGGAAAATGTCCCCCTCGGTGCTCAACTGTGAGGACAGTTTCTGCATGCTTAAGGTCTTTCCTTTCATATACCCAACCTCTGTTCCTATAGATTTGAGCGCAGAATACCACAATCACGCTTCATTGTCTGCGTCAACAGCAAAATGAAAGGTTTTTTATAGGAATTTATACAGTTGTAATATTTTATAGATCTGATTCTTGGTAATACCTTGACGAAATTCGCTCTCAGCAATACAATGTTAGAGAAATCCAAAACGAGGTGTGAGAACCATTCCTGAGCGACGGAAAGACGTTACTCGACGATTTTGGTCAGAAAACGATAGCTGACATTCTACGTATGGAATTTGCTTGCTGTTGAAAGCAGGAAAAAAGTATGTCCGTTTCTGTAAAAGTGAAAGACTTGCTGGAAGAAGTGTTTACGGCGAATGTAACGGAGGTCAAATAATGGATAAAAAGAGAGTCGGTCAAATTAAAGAACAATTTGATCTTGTAATACATAGTGATCAGGAGGCGCATATTGAATTCTGGTATGCGCGGGACCTCATGCCGCTTCTCGGCTATGAACGATGGGAGAACTTTGATAAGGCAATCGGGCGTGCTATTGAATCCTGCGAAACCAGCGGAATAGAAGTATCGGATCATTTTCGTGAGGTCACGAAAATGATAACTGCAGGCAAGGGCGCACAGAGATCGGTCAAGGATTATATGCTTACTCGTTATGCCTGCTATTTGATTGCCCAGAATGGAGATCCGAAAAAAGAAGAAATTGCATTTGCGCAAAGCTACTTTGCCGTTCAGACTCGAAAGCAGGAACTGATTGAAGAACGTATTTCTCTTATTGAACGCACAGAAGCCAGAGGCAGGCTGCGGGAATCCGAAAAACGGCTTTCGCAGAACATTTATGAGCGCGGCGTGGATGACGCTGGGTTTGGCCGCATTCGCTCGAAGGGGGATCGTGCGCTGTTTGGTGGTTACACGACACAAGAAATGAAGGAACGACTTGGTGTAAAAGATAATCGCCCGCTGGCTGATTTCCTGCCGACACTCTCCATTGCCGCAAAGAACCTTGCAGCGGAAATGACCAACTATAATGTCGAGGAGAAGGACCTTCAAGGCGAATCCGCCATTACCGGAGAACATGTGCAGAATAATCGGTCTGTACGAGATATGCTTGGGCAGCGCGGCATTCAGCCGGAGAATTTACCTGCCGCAGAAGACATCAAAAAACTGGAGCGGCGCGTAAAATCGCAGGAAAAGAAACTGGCTGCACAGTCCGGAAAGCTTCCTTGCGAAAGCGAGGAGGATAAATAATGGATTCTCTATGTGCGAAAAGCAGGAGGCAGCCTATAACTTATGGTTGCCTCCTGCTTTTATTAGAATGATTGGTATCAGGGCTGGTAAGGAACGTCACTTGTTCAGCTTGCACAGCCGGTTCCGCTCTGCCAGCTGCGCTGCTGCGCGTTTGATCAGCACCTTCGCACTTTCGGTGTCATTGTCGAGAACAGCCCGCTCCAGCTCGTCCATGCAGGCGGACAGCTCGTGCTCGATGTCCTTCGTTGCGGCATTTGTCACGGGGTCGCTGTAGCGGAACGCATCGGAAAGCTTCTGCGCGTCTGCCTTCAGCGCTGCATCCTCACAGCGAGAAACCAGCGCGGCCGCACGGGATTGCAGCGCACGCATGACGGCCACGTCGGTTTTGAGCTGCGCATCCTGACGCTCGACCTCGTCGCGCATTGCATCCGCAGCAATGACGCCAACGGCAGCGACAGCCAGCAGCAGTACAAAAACAATGCCTGCGATCCATGCTGCACAGAATTTTGCGATTGCCATGAACAAAAAGCTCAACGCGATTTGCACGATCAAATACACGACACCAATACGCGCGATTGGGAAACCGTAGAATTTGCTGCGCGCATCCTTGCCCTTTGTAAACGACAGTTTCAGCACATATAGCTGTACGCCGAACGCTGCCAGTGTAAACACCAGTGCTAACCAGAACACAGCGGTCTTTGCAAACGGGATCACGAATGCCAGCAACAGATATGCAGCCAGCACAATGGCAAGAATCAGAATCGTCTGAATTTTTCCTTTGCTCTCTTTCATGCTTTTTCCTCCAATTCCCGAAGCGCGGTTGAAAGCTCGGCCAGCCGCGCTTCTATTTCTCTGCGGCGCTTGCCGGAGAACAGTCCCTTGAGCTGCGAAAGCTCCGCTTGCAGCCCGTTCTGTTCGGCAAGCAGCGCCGCCCGTTTCTGCGCCCGGCACTCAGCCTCTGCTTTTTCCCTTGCAATGCGCGCCGCTTTTGCACGTGCCAGCCCTTCGGCCCGCTCCTGTTCCAGCGTGTCGATGCTGTTAAAGAGCCGCCAATCCGAAATCTGATCGGCACTCTTATATGTACTCGTTGTTACAACTGTGCCGTCCCGGCGCAGACCATATATGTTGTAGTCACATGATCTTTCATAACGAATACTGATAATATCACGCCAATCAGCGACCTCTTCTTTCGTTTTTTCGTCTGTACTTGTCACAGTTCCGTCTTTACTCAGACCGATAATTTTCAAGTCATCGCATTTAAGCGCTATCATATCTGCCCATTGCTCTGCAAATCTTGGGAAATAGGACGTTCCCTTATAGACAACCGTTCCATCTTTACGTAAGGCAACCGTAGTATCATATGTTATTACAATTGCACCAATGTTTTCACAGTCTGCCACATTGCACTCGCCGCAGTCGTTTTTTCCAGTTGCAACCAACGTACCGTCTTTTTTTAATCCGACGGTATGCGTTCCGCTGACTGCAATCGCGGAAATATCTTCCCATTCCACCACGTTGCACTGACCCTCTTTGTTGTAGCCTGCTGCGGCAACAGTTCCGTCCCGGCGCAAGCCGACTGTATGACAGACGTCTGATGCAACTGCGATCATGTCTTTCCAGCTTTCTACGCTGCACTCACCGGAATCATTTTCGCCCGCAGCCACCACAGTACCATCTGCCCGCAGGCCAAATGTACTTTCAGCACCGCAAGTAATTGCTGTAATATCACGCCACGTTTCTACATTACATTGACCGTAATGTCTGCCCCAGTCGCTGCCCCATGCAACGACCGTGCCGTCTGCCCGCAGACCCACAATATGTTTATCCCCACAGGCAATGGCTGTGATTTCGCTCCACTGCTGAATGATAGCCGTGTCTTCAGGACTTAGCCCTGCTGTCAGAACCGTTCCGTCTGTCCGCAGGCCAAATACGCCGCAGCGATTGCTCTGGAGCAAACCGTCTGCCTGCGCATAAAGGTTCCGAATCCGCGCGGTATCCGTCTCATATTTTGCTCGATAGGCTGCGTAGTTACAGTTCTTTTCCTCTCGCCACTGTGCAAACAACTCCGGCAAGAACTGCTGCGCACGCTCCATGCTTTTCCTGTCTGGCAGCGGAAGGATCGCATCGATACAGCGCTCATGAAGCTTCTCCTGCGATTCCAGCTCTTCTTCCGCCATAACCTCCAGCAGATACGCCTCGCCGCACTCCGGGTCGATGCTCAACGCCTGTTCGATCAGCGCCTTCGCCTTTTTCCAATCCTTCTCCGCGCAGCACATCTCCGCACGTTTGAGAAGGCTCTCTTTTGTTGCCGCGCCTTCGATCTGCACCGTGCCGCCCTCGACCTGTACCTTGCCGGTGACCTCGACGGTGCCCTCGACTTTGACTGTGCCGCGGATCTCTTGGATTTTCGCTTTTGCCCACTCGGTGGAATACTCCATACCGCACGAATCGCACTCGAAGATGCCGCCGGGTTTGCCGATCAACTTACCGCCGCAGATCTCACATTCCAGCTTCGCCGCCATTTACAAATCCTCCTTCTTCCGCCCGCAGTTCGGGCAGAAGTTTGTCATAATATCCTTCGTACCGCAATCCGGGCAGATCCAGCCGTGTTTTTCTTCCGGTTTCCGTGCGCCGCAGTTGGGGCAGAACTTGCTCAGAATATCTTTTGTGCCGCATTCCGGGCAGATCCAGCCGTTGGATCCCTCCGGCTTCTTTGCGCCGCAATTCGGGCAGAATCTGCTCTGGATGTTCTTCGTGCCGCACTGCGCGCAGTCCCAGCCGGTTTTCGACTCCGGCTTTTTGCCGCCGCAGTCGGGGCAGAAGTTTGTAGTGACGTTCTTGTGACCGCACACCGGGCAATCCCAAACGCCCGCGACGGCTGCACCGACTGCCGCGCCCATCTGCGCGGCGTCCTGTGTCATGGGATTCAGCGCGTCCTTCGTCATGCCGATGACGCTGCCCATCGCGCCGAGGCTCACACCAAGCCCGGCGAGATCACCCAGCGCACCCGCAGCGTTCGTACCGCCACCAAGTCCGTTTTTCATTGCTTCCATGCCGACCTGCCGCGACGTTTCCTGCTGATAGGTATAGCCCTTCATGCGCATTTCGGCGGCTTCCGCCTCCGCCTGCATCCGGTAGGCCTCCGCTTCGGCCTGCTTCTGAATTTTGAGCGCTTCCGCCTCGCCCTGTGCGCCGATGATCTTCATCCTAGCCGCTGTCTGCGCCTCGACTGCCTTGCGGTCTGCGGCAGCTTCCGCCTCAGCCTTGCGGATGTTCTCCTGCCGGACGAGCAGATACTGCTCGGCGTACTGCTCCTTCATGCGGCGGAAATTGGGGTCGTCGTCCGGCGTTACGATGCGGCTGACGTAGAACTCTGGCATCGTCAGGCCGTACTCATCCAGCGCGGCGTTGATCCGCTCGCGCAGTGCGCCGGAGAGCGCCATGAGGTGCTCGTCGATCTCCAGAATGTTGATCGCATTTTCCTTGATCGTCTGCGCGAGGTAGCTCTTGACCTGTGTCATGACCATCGAGCGGAAGAAGCCCTTGCCGTTTCCGATGCCGAGCAGTTGATCCTGTCCAAGGCCGCCCGTCGTGCCGACGACCTTGAGCAGCAGCTTGCGCGAATCGGTCACGCGAATATTGAATTCACCAGACGCGCCGATCTCGATATGTAAGCCGGAGGCGGGGTCAAACAGACGCACCTTGCTGTCCGTGCCCCATTTGACGCCCATCTGGGTGGCGAGGTTGACGAAGTAGACCTCGGAATGGAACGTGCCCTCGGTGTCGGTCGGGAGCTTGTAGAGCTTCTCTAGCAGCGGCAGCTGCTGCGTTTGCAGCGTGTAGCGCCCCGCACCAAAGAGGTCGAGCGCCTGTCCATCGCGGAAGAAGATGGCCTCCTGGCTCTCGTGGACGATCAGCTGCGAACCGAAGTTGAAGTCCTCGATCGGGTGCTTCCAGACAAGCGTTTCGTTGTCGCCCTCATACTTAATGATGCTCGCTAGCCCGTCCTTTTTGATTTTCTCAGTCGCAACCCGCTCAGCCACGTCGTTCACGCAGTCACAGACAGGGCAGGTATAGGTCGCGGCCGCCTTGCTTGTGCGCAGGCGGATGCCGCACTGTGCGCAGGAAAACTCTACGGTATTGGACTGCTCCGCCATCGTGTTGATCGGCTCATGGCAGACCGGGCAGAGCGCCTTCTCGCCCCTGGACTGGTCGAACACGACCATGTTCCCGCAGTGCGGGCACTCCCGCCCCGCCAGCTTGTCCGTGCGCACATTGATCGTATAGCCGCATGCGCAGTCAATTTTTTTGCGTGCAAAGAAGCCTGTCTTGGCCTCCGCAAATTTCCCACAGTTGGGACATTCAATGACAAATTTGGACATAGTTATTCCCCCAATTCCCAATCGTGTTCCCTAAATTCTATATCATAGGTGTTTTCTCGCAGCTTTGTTGTATAGACTACTATCTGTTCTTTGCCTTTTTCGTTGTATGCTTTTACCGCAGCAAGTACTTTTTTCTTATCCTCTGGTTCTATGCGCGGTCCCAGAAATACTTTTGATATGTAAGGAAAAGCAATGTTCTTTCCACGTGCTCCTTCATCGTAATTCATGTCGCAAATACGCCATTCTTTTTCGTATTTCCAGCAAAATGGCTTTTCTGAAAAGATACCTTTGCTGTCACGCAAATAATCTTTGTCTCCGCGTTCTTTTCCGCTTAAAATCTCATCAACGCTTATGAAATGCTCCGGCTTTTTTCGATATACTACCGGGAAAAGCATCTTTTTTACTTCTTCGCTTGCCCTTCTTATATCATACTCCACACAGATGCCTTTATAGGAATCCGCATAGTGTGCCCACATCAGATTGTTTCTAGGGTCTTCTGTAAAGCACTTTAATAAGGCTACATTCGAAAGAGCCGTGATGCACTCTTCAATCGTGGTAAAACCGTAATCTGTTTGGGCAATGCCCTCAAAAATATCATTTTGATTTCCATTTTTCAATAAGTAAAGGTTATCTGTATCAAAAGAAAAAATACGTTCGTTGCTATCAGGATCGACGCGGTTTAGTCCAGTATATCGATACAGGTTAAACGCAGCTTCTTTCTCAACTGTTTTCAGAAAATAAGCCGAGAATTTGTCGAATATTTCATCCGGCACAAACAAAAACCCTTCCATGTCACAGGTTTTCAACAGTTCCTTCATTTTTCTATGATACTTTTCGTAAATTGCTTTTTCAGGCATCATTCTTACCTCCTTCGATTCTCAGTCGAATTTAGTTTAGAAGTTTGATATCTGTCCAACCGGAAACGTCGCATTGACCGTATTCGTTGTTGCCAACGGCAACTACAGTGCCGTCCGCTTTCAGACCGATTGCATAATCGTACCCAGCACTGATAGCTATAATATCCGTCCAGCCGAAGACGTTGCATTGACCATCGTCGTTATTGCCCGCAGCAACTGCAGTTCCGTCTGCTTTCAGGCCGACCGCGTAACGGAGGCCAGCGCTGATTGCCGCAACGCTCGTCCAGTCGGACAGATCGCATAGATCGTCATTGTAATCGTACGCAACAACCACCGTCCCGTCCGCCTTCAGGCCAACCGTATTGGCAACTCCAGTACAGATAGCTACAATACCTGTCCAGTCTGTGACGTCGCATTGACCGTATGTGTTATCGCCCACAGCAAGCACGGTTCCATCTGCTTTCAGGCCGACCGTATAGTAAGCTCCAGCGCTAATTGCTACGATATCTGTCCAATCTGAGACATCGCATCGACCGTCTTTGTCATCGCCTACAGCGACTACAGTGCCGTCCGCTTTCAGACCGACTGTATGAGTGCGCCCAGCGCTGATTGCCACAATATCCGCCCAGTCGAAGACATCACATTGGCCATCGTCGTTCTCGCCAGTGGCAATCACGGTTCCGTCTGCTTTCATGCCGATTGTATGAAAAAAGCCAGCACTGACTGCCACAGTATCCCGCCAATCCCAAGTAAAAACCTCGCATTGACCATGCTTATTATTGCCTACAGCAGTCACGGTCCCGTCCGATTTCAACGCAACAGTATGCCATAAACCAGCCGAAAGCGTTTCCCGCTCCGCAATCGTATCCCAAAGTGCAAAGCTCCGTTCCCGCGCATCCTTATACCCGGCAATTTTCCCAAACGCAATGGCGGCTTCTGCGGTTTTTCCCTGCGCCTGAAGCTGCTCGGCTTCTATGTACGGGCAATCCTGCGCACGCGCTGCCGCGTCCTTGTATCCGTTCAGCGCTTCGAATGCCTCCGCAGCGCCGTCGTAATCTCCGTTTGCCAGCAACGCTTCCGCATCAGCATATGCCTGTGCGTTTCTGGCCTCTTCTTCGGCTGCTTCTCTGGCAAGCCGCTCGTTTTCCTGCTGTTCTTCGATTTGCGTGATTCTCTCTGCCGCGTCCTTGTAATCGCCTAACGCTGTAAACGCTTCGATTGCGCCGTCGTACTCTCCTACTGCTAGCATTTCTTCGGCCTTGGAATAGTTTGAAGATGGAATGATGACCTTAGTGATGAGCAGCACCACTGCAATAACAACCGTAGCCGCGCCGAGTGCGATTGTTGTAGTTCTTTTAGTCTTTGCAGCCGCTTTTTTCTGCTCCTGCGCCTCTTTCAGTCGCTGCGGGTGCTCTTTTTCCAGTCTTGCTTCAGTTTCCGTCAGGAATTTACGGTACTCCGCTGTGATTCTGGCTTTTTCCGCATCCTCATGCTTTTGCGCATCGGCGCGGAGCTTGTCCAGCGTCTGCGGAATATCCTCCGTGATCGTCTTGGCCTCGCTGGAAGCATACTTTGTGGCACGCATCAGCTCTTTGTCGGCGGCAAACTGCTCCTGTGCTTCCTCTGCACGCAGCGCGTAAAGGCTCGATGCCTCACAATATTCCAGATCAAACTCCAGCATCTGACGGATCTGATTCCCACTCAGGATCCCGGGCACTGTATATTTTTCCACACACGACGTGATAAAGGCCTCATCCGGTTCACACGCATCCGCGTTTTTTTCGTTGGGAGCATCGGCCTTCACGTCTTCGATATATGCGTCTGCGTAGACCTTTGCCGAACGGCACTGCACTCTGGCTAAGAATTTCCCCAAGTAAGCTGCACCGCATCTGGCATCCTGATTGAGCACCTGCTCAAAAAATTCATCGGCTTTTTCCCACTCGCCGTCTTCCAGCGCCATCTGCCCACGGTCGAGCAGCGCCTGCACGTTGCTGCCGCCCTCGTTATGTACCACGACGGTCTCTTTGACCGTCTCCGCCGCAGTTTCCTGCGGCTTTGCCGCGTCCACGACCTTCTTGACGCCCCGGATGAGGTCTTGAATAAAACCGATTTTGCCCATGTCCTGACTTTGCAGCATGCTGAGTTCTTCGGGCATATCATACGGATCCATATCGCGGTAGCAGGGGATGAGCAGACGGCTGCGGTCGGTGCGCATGAGCGCAAGATACCGGCTCCACTCGTTTTTCACCCAGACGGCGTTCAGATATTCCGGCTTCGTGCCGACCACAACCATGACCTTTGCAGAATGAAGGGCCGCGAAGATGTACGGCTCGTATTCCTGCCCGAGCTTGTCTTCCAGCGTGATGCGCGCGAAGAAGACCTTATAGCCCGCGTCGGTGAGCTGGTAGTAAATATCCTGCGCCAGCGCGGAATCCTTTGTCCGTTTGCCGTTCTCGTCAGACTCTTTATAACAGATGAACACGTCAAACGGCGTTTCCTTCTGCGAGATCGCCAGAATGTCCTTTTGCAGGTTGGCAATACGCAGCGCCTCTTTTTCGTACAGGCTCCGCGCCACGCCGTCGGAGTATTTGCGCGCGGCCTGATAGTCCACATCGTTCAGAATGCTGTCAAAGCTCGCGCGGTGACAGGTCGGGATGCGTTCGCCGGAGGCCGGATCCTGCACATACTCGATGCCGTACCGGCAGAGCAGCAGGTTCCAGTGCGCCTCGGCATCCGCGTCGTTCTCGCCGATCAGCCGCTCGTAGATCGCCGCAGCTTTGTCAAACTCACCGTTTCGCCGCAGATGCGTGCCGCGGTTGAATAAGCTCAGCCGCTGGTCGTCGTCCGTCTTCGGCAGCGTCATCGTGCTGCCGCAGTATTCGCACGTTCCAAAGGTCTTGTCCGCAGAGATCTCAATATCCCCGCCGCACATTTTGCATTTAATGATCGCCATCTTCTCGTCCTTCTTTCTCTATCAGTTGGGGAGCTTGATGTCTTTCCAGCCGGAGACGTCGCATTGACCAGACTCGTTATCGTCTACCGCAACCACGGTTCCATCTGCTTTCAGGCCAACTGTATGAAAGTACCCGGCATCAATGGCGACAATATCCGTCCAATCAGAGACGTCGCATTGGTCATAGTCATTATTGCCTACAGCAACCACGGTTCCGTCTGCTTTCAGACCGACTGTGTGGCGATACCCTGCACTGATGGCCACAATGTCGGTCCAGTCAGAAACGTCACATTGGCCGTCTTCGTTGTCGCCGACAGCAACCACAGTTCCGTTTGCTCTCAGACCGACCGTGTGGAAGTCCCCTGTGCTGATGGCCACAATGTCGGTCCAGTCAGAAACGTCGCATTGGCCATCATTGCTCCATCCAACAGCCACTACGGTTCCATCTGCTTTCAGCCCGACTGTGCGGAAAGTCCTTGCGTTGATGGCTACAATATCGGTCCAATCGGAAACGTCACATTCGCCATACTCATTAGAACCGATTGCAACTACGGTTCCGTTCGCCTTCAGTCCAAACGTGCTCCACGTCCCTGCGCTGATGGCCACAATATCTGTCCAATCGGAAATATCGCATTCGCCTTCCAGGTTCTGGCCCACGGCCACTACGGTTCCGTTTGACTTCAGGCCAACTGTATGGGCCAGCCCTGTGCTGAGTGCCACAATATCTGTCCAGTTGGAAACATCCGCTTCGTCGCCATTGATATCGCTTGAACCAATTGCAGTTCCATCTATTTTTAGCGCAATTATGCTAGTTCCATTCGCTACAAGCGTTTTCCGATCAGCTATGGTATCCCACAGGGACATGCTCCGCTCTCGTGCGTCTTGGTAACCAGCACACTTACCAAACGAAATGGCCGCTTTCTTCACGTCCCCCGCAGCCAGCAGTTTTTCGGCCTTAGAATAGTTCACAGGCGGAAGAATGACATTTACAGTAAACAATACTGCGGCAGTCACAATACCAGCCACAATAGCAGCCAGAATCCCGGCCTTTTTCGCTGTGGCCTTTACTTTGCGCCGTCGGAAGATTTCTGCTTTCCTTGCGTCCTCTGCCTCTTTCAGCCGCTGAGGGTGCTCCTTTTCAAGATTGGCTTCGGTTTTCGTCAGGAAGTCGCGATAGTTTGCCGTGATTGCGGCGCGTTCAACTTTTTCGCGCTGCTCCGCATCTCGCCGCAGTGTGTCCAGCGTCTGCGGGAGATTCTCGGCAATCGTCTTGGCCTCGCCGGAGGCGTACTTTACGGCGCGCATCAGGTCTTTATCGGCAGTCAGCTGTGCGCGGGCATTTTCGGCGGCCTTTGCATAGTAGTCCGATGTCACGCAAAATCCCGAATCAAATTTCAGCGCCTGACGGATCTCGTTTTCGCTCAAAATTCCAGGCACCGTATATTTTTCCATACATGACGCGGAAAAGGCTTTATCTTCTTCGCAAGCATAGGCATTCTTCTTGCTGGGGACATTGGCTTTTACATTCCCGATAAACGCATCTGCGTAAGCTTTTGCTGAACGACACTTCACTCTGGCTAAAAACTTCCCCAGATACGCCGCGCCGCATTTTGCGTCCTGATTGAGCACCTGCTCAAAAAACTCGTCGGCCTTTGTCCACTCACCGTCTTCCAGTGCCATCTGCCCGCGGTCGAGCAGGGCCTGCACGTTGCTGCCGCCCTCGTTATGTACCACGACGGTCTCCTTGACCGTTTCTTTCGCAGTCTCCTGCGGCTTGCCCGCGTCGATCACTTTTTTGACGCCACGGATCAGATCCTGCATGAAGCCGATCTTGCTCATATCATAGCTTTGCAGCACAGACAGTGCCTCCGGCAGATCATACGGATCCATATCGCGGTAGCACGGCAGAAGCAGCTTGCTTCTGTCCTTTTTCATCATGGACAGGAAGCGGCTCCATTCGTTTTTGACCCAGACGGCGTTAAAATGCTCCGGCTTCGTGCCAATCACGACCATGACTTTGGCAGAGTTCAGCGCCGCGAAAATATACGGCTCATATTCCGTGCCTGCTTTATCTTCCAGCGTGATACGCGCGAAGAACACGCGATAGCCCTGCTCGGTCAACTCGTAGTAGACCTCCTGCGCCATCAGGCTGTCGCGCGTACGCTGGCCGTCCTCGCCGGTTTCCTTGTAGCAGAGGAAGACGTCGAACGGCTGTTCATTCTGCGACGTGGCAAGAATGCCGCGCTGCACCTCGGCGATTTTCGCTGCGTCTTTCTGGTACTGGCGGCGGGTAATGCCGTCGGAATGCTCGACCGCAGCCAGATAGTCCACATCCTCCAGAAAGCTGTCGAAGCTCGCGCGGTGGCACGTCGGTAGCCACTCATACGTCGCCGGGTCCTCCACATATTCAATGCCGAACCGACACAGCGCACAGCACCAGTGCGCCTCAGCGTCGTTGTCGTCCTCGGCCACGATGCGCTCATACACGGCCAGCGCCTTGTCAAACTCGCCGCTGCGCCGGAAGTGATTGCCGCGGTTGAACGCCGCCGCCCGCTGCTCATCGTCTACCTTCGGCAGAGTCATCGTGCTGCCGCAGTATTCGCACGTCCCAAAGGTCTTGTCCGCAGAGATCTCAATATCCCCGCCGCACATTTTACATTTAATAACTGCCATGATCTTCTCTCCCACTTTCCATCATCAGCCTGTTATATCTGAAACAAATTCAACGCCGCAATCAAAGCATTTCTTTCGGCCAGAAGGTTGTATTGAGCCGCAAAGCGGACATACGATCTGATCTCCCAGCTTGGAAGGTACTACTCCATCCAAAGCATGATTTTTAGATAGATAATTCTTTTTCGCCAGAGCGGAAATCTCCTTTTGGGTATCCTGTCGCTGCTCGTTCAGAATTGAGATCTTCTTTGCATATTCAGCGCATTGTGCATACAATTTTTGCTTTAAGGCATCTGCTTCCTTCTGCTTCTGCTGCCGTTCCTTCAAGCGGAAAAAAGGTATTTCATCGCACGCTTCCTGTGTGCTTTGCATCTCGTCCCGAGTCGTCTTTTCAAATTCTCTGGCCTCATTCTGCAGCAAGCCAAGTTCTTCTGTCTGTTTTGCCAGCTGCTCTGCAAGAATGCTGTAACGTTTTTCGTTCTCACGGAATACTTCCAGCATTTGTGTGCATTCAGTTATTAAATTCTTCGCATCCCTGTAAAAGGCTTCCGCCTGGCGGAAGGAATCTGCTAATTGTCTAAACTCGTCAGATGTTTGCGCCGTTTTCATTTTCTTACAAGCCGCATCGTACACGACCTTTACTTCAACGGCTGTTTTTACTTTTTGGAGACTTTGCTTTATTTGGCTATCTCCGAATCTGGATGCCTTTTTATAGTACCCCAGTTCTTCTGCTGTGCCGAAATCATCCGGTAAGATAATCTCATCGCATGAAATATTATTGACAGATGTTATTCTCAACTGTGCAAGCAGCTTTCCCAGGTATGCTTCCGCACACTCCGGGTCGAGATCAAGCACTTTATCAAAATAGGTATCTGCATTTTCCCAGTCCTTGTCTTCCAAAAACAAATGCCCGCGCCGGAGTAACGCATCTGTGTTTGGGGAAGCTGCGATAGGTGTCGGGCTTTGTGCTCCTTTTTGTTCATTGCTTTTTCCAAACAGCTTCTCGATTCCGCGCAGCAGATCCTGCGTCGCGCCGACCTTGCCGAGATCCTGCGCCTGTAATTTTGCGAACTTCTTCGGCATATCGTAAGCATCAATATTCTTGTAGCACGGAATGAGCGACTTTTTCTGTCCGGCGGCGATGAGCTGCAAATACCGGCTCCACTCGTTCTTGACCCATGGGGCGTTATAATACTCGTAGTCTGTGCCGACAGCCAGCATCACGCGCGCGGAATTGAGCGCAGCAAAGATATATGGCTCGTACTCCTGTCCGAGCTTATCCTCCAATGTAATGCGAGAGAAGAATACCCGATAGCCCTTTTCTGTCAATGCATCATATAAGTCCTGCGCCAGAACGGAATCAAGCGTTCGCTGACCGGTTTCGTCTGTCTCTTTATAGCAGATGAAAATGTCATATGGTTCTTCACGGCTGGAAACCTCGATGATGCCGCGACGCAATTCCTCAATGGCTTTGGCTTCCTCGCGATAAAGCTTCCGCGTGACTACGTCAGAATATTCCATGACCAGTTCAAAGTTCGCGTCTTCCAGCACACTGTCAAAGCTCGACCGGTGGCAGGTCGGAATTTTTTTACCCGTCGCCGGATCGTCAACATATTCAATACCGTATTTGCAAAGCACCAGCCCCCAATAGGCCTCCGCTTCCTCTGGGAACTCCGCGACAATCGATTCATAAACGCCCGCCGCCTTATCAAATTCGCAGGCAAAACGCAGCCGATTTGCGCGTGCAAACAGTGTCAGTTTCTTCTCATTATCCTGTTTTGGAACTGTCTGCTGCGTTCCGCAGTATTCACAGACTGCGATCTGGCTGTTTTCTTCGACATTTAAATCGCCGCCGCACATCTTACACTTGATAATTGCCATTCTGTTCTCCCTCTTTCGGCTTTATTTAGGACCTCTATCAAGATGATTTAATGCAAACTCCATGCAGAGTGTTAAAACTTCATTTCTTGTCCGACCCGTATCGGCCGCAATCGTGTCAATTTCCTGTAGCATGTCGCGTGGCAATCGCATGGAAATGACGGCAGATTCGCCGGTATATTTTTTTACTGGAATTTCTAAACGCGGCTCATCCAAATAGCATCACCCCTTTATTTACCATCGTACTACAAATGTATTCTTTGCGCAAGCCTTTTCAAAAAAATAATATGGATTACCGTTTTAACCACTGTGCAAATTCCCCCTGTGAGATTTCCCCTGCCTCACACTTCTCCTTTTCCTTCTGCGCTTCCTTGCTCCAAGCCGAGAACGCTTCCTGAGAGATTTTGCCCGCACGGATCCATGCGAAGCGGCGCTTGTACTCGCGGCGGTAGATTTTCAGCAGCTCGTCCTGCGCATGGCTTTGCATATACCGCCGCATCGCGCCGACCTCTTTGCAGGTGCGGCCGCGGCTGTCGAACACGCGGCTGCAATATTCTGTACTGCCGTGAACAGTGAGGGCAAAATACCTGCCGCAGTTTTTGCAGGTGCGCATCGCAATCCTTTGCCGGATGCACTCGCGCAGAGAAAAGTCGATCAGGTCGTACATATTTTGCGGATAAAGCACTTCGGTGAACTGCTTTTCGCCCACGAACTCAAACGAAATCTTCATCGGCTGGAAGTCAAATTTCTGCAAGGACGGAGCCTGTTCATACGCTTGCACCCGCACGGAAAAATCCACGTCAGTGATACTTGCGTCCAGCACCGTCTGGAACAGGCGCAGAATTTGCTGCTGCATGGTTGCAAGGTTGCTTGGGACGTGCGCCAGTTCTTTGTGCGGCAACAGCTTCGTCGGATTTTTGCAATCCGGTGTCGCCTGTTTTAATCTATTGCTCCAATCCAGCCACAGGTAGAAGAAATAAGGATGCCCGTCCTTAAAATCGTCCAGAAGTTTTTGCACCGGCTTCAGGCATTTTGCATCACGCGACTGATAAAACTCCATCAATGCGCGGTCAGCTTCATGGAAACGCGGCTCCCACGAATTGATATCATAATACACGAACGACAGCAGGCTGTCCGGAAACGGGCGGTCTGCTATTTTTACGACATACTCGGCGTTGCCTTCTTTGCACTCCAATGTTTCTGCACTGTCCAGAAGATAAAATTTGCATTGAAAATCAGACATGACTGCACCTCAAAATAGATTTATAGAAATTTATATTATAAATTAGTCTTGACAATAGTTTGGGATTATGTTAGTCTAAAAATAGAAAACAAATCTATTGGCTAATTATAAGTCTAAATCATGAGACGCAGAATGTCAATAGCAACCGGAAAGGAAGTGAGAAAATGATCAAACTGGAAACCATCACAGCAGAAGATTTGCAAAACAGAACATATGAACCGACGCATTTTCTGGTAGATGAGCTTATCCCAGAGGGCTTGCACATCCTCGCGGGCGCGCCGAAAATCGGCAAGTCTTGGCTGGCGTTGTGGCTCTGCTTGTGCATTTCGCAGGGGCAGCCTCTCTGGATTTTTGCAACAACACAGGGCGAAGTGCTGTATCTCAGCCTCGAAGATTCGTTCCAGCGTATCCAGACGCGACTCTTTGACTTGACGGAGGATGCGCCGCCGACGCTGCACTTTGCGATCTTGGCAGACACGCTTAAACACGGCTTGGAGCAGCAGATCGAACAGTTTTTGACGGAGCATCCGACCACAAAGCTTGTTGTGATCGATACGTTACAGCGCGTTCGGGGAACAGGCAGTGACAGCAATCTGTATGCAAACGACTATCAGGACATCGGGCTTCTGAAAAAACTTGCAGACAGGCAGCAAATCGCGATCCTGCTTATCCACCATCTGAGGAAGCTCCATGATGACGATCCGATGAACATGATCTCCGGCTCGACAGGCTTAAGCGGCGCGGCAGATTCGACCTTTGTTCTCCAGAAAAGTTCTCGCCTTGCCAACATTGCCTCGCTGCATTGCACCGGTCGTGATATCCCTGACCGGACGTTAAAACTCGAATTTGGTGAGGAGGATCACATCTGGAAATTGCTTGAGGACAGCAAAACTTGCAGCGGCGCTTCTAAGATTTCGGCACTTCAAATCGAAAATCTTCTCTCTGAACTTCTGCAAAAAGAGACCGAAATCAGCGCCCCTGCAAAAGCACTGTTGGAAAAGATCGACCCTGCCGGAATCGAGAGCTGGACACCGAACAGCTTCTCGCATCAAATCCGAAAAAGCGTTGACGCTCTAAGGAAAAACGGCATTTTCGTATCTTTCCGAAAGAGTAACGGAGAGCGGCTGATCTGCCTGAAAAGGGTCGATGGTGCCGATCTTCCCACCGTGGAAAAAATCGCCCCTATCGACCCTGCGGGCGTACCGAGCGCCTGCACCGCGCCGTGAGGCGCGTGTCGCCACTGTGTGCGGCTTTGTGCCCCGGCTGCGGGTGTGTGCGCGGCGCAGCTGAAAAAGCCCGCGCTGCGCCAACGTGCGGGCAAGTCCAGGAGCAGCGCAGAGAATCCCCGCCGCAGCGGGGAAAAATCCTCCCGTTCGGGAGGAGCCAGCATCGCATTTGGCTAGTCGCCGGGCTCCCGGCTCCCTGCCAAATGCTGTTTGCGGGCAGAAGCCCGTGCCCACTTTTACGAACGGAGGAAAGATGAAAAAAGACAAACAATTCAGTATCCGAATCTCGGAGCAGGATTTGGAGACGATACGACGAAAAGCGGCGCAGGCGCACATGAGCCAGAGCGACTATGTGACCGCCTGCTGTCTTGGAAAACGGATTGTGATTCTGGACGGGCTAAAGGAAGTCCTGCGGCAGCAGAAGGCTATTGGCAACAACCTCAACCAGCTGGCGGTGCTGGCAAACATGGGCAAGGTTCAGTTCGCAAATCTGGATTCTGCTGTGCAGGAGTTTGCCAGGATCAACACTGCTCTGCGGGAGTTGCAGGAGGGAGGTGTGACAAAATCGCAATCGTCCATTTCGTGAACTACAAAAAGGGTACGCAGACGCGCGGCTGCATGAAAAGTGTCATGCGCTATGTTTCTCAACTCAGCAAGACGCTCTGGGATGGGCAGCAGCTCGTCAGCGGTATTGACTGTCAGCCGGAAACCGCATTCGACGAATTCCTGAGTACGAAACTGCTGCACCACAAAGACGGCGGTGTCCAGTTCTACCACATGGTGCAGAGCTTTCCGAAAGGCGCGGACGTTGACCCGCGCACAGCGCACGAAGCGGCGCGGCAGCTTGCCGGATACTTTGAGGGCTGCGAAGTCCTCGTCTGCACCCACACCGACCGCGAACACATCCACTCGCACTGCATCATCAACAGCGTGAATTTCGAAACCGGCAAGAAGCTTCACATGGCAGACGAGCAGATTCAGGCGCTGCGCGCCCGCAATGACCAAATCTGCGAGAAACTCGGACTTCCAAAATTCCAGAAGAACGAGCAGCGGCAGTCCGGCGGGATGTCCAACGCGGAATATTATCCGGCGGCGAAGGGCGAGAGCTGGAAGCTGGAGCTCATGCGCGTGATCGACGAGTGTATGCGGTATGCCGCCAGCCGCGAAGAATTTCTGGCGCTGCTCCGCTCTGAGGGCTACGATGCCGCATGGACAGGCAGCCGGAAGAATATTACCTACACCACACCGGACGGACGCAAGTGCCGTGACAGCAAATTACATATAGAAAAATACTTGAAAGAAAAAATGGAGGCGGAATTTGGATACAGAACGGAGAATGACAACACAAGAACTGTTGACGCAGCACAAAAAGCTGATGGACGAGGCGCAGCAGTTGGAAACCGGCGTGATGGTCACGGAGCGGAACTGGAGCGCGCTGCTCGAAATGCAGGACAGGCTGTTTCGGCAGCAGATGCAGTTGGATGCAAACCTGAAAACGCTCCTAACGAGAGAGGACGCACAGGAGACCTTGACCGAGATGCAGATGAGTGCAGAGGAATTTTCGAGACAGGCTGGGAGCCTGAACGAGAAGTATTCTTCCGGCTGCACGGCGCTGACCGAGACTACGAAGAACGCCCTGACCACAATCCTGAACGATACGAAGAAGCAGCTTTCGAATACGGTGCAGGAGACGCGGAAGAAAATCCGGACGTGCGCGTGGATCTCGATTACAGCGGTGATCTTGTGCGCGGCGCTGTGCGCCTTGGCCGTGCTGTGGAGCAGATGACGGACGATGCACCGACACGTGACGGAACGACTATGCCAGCGTATATCGACAGCAAGCGCCGGAGAAAGCTCCGGCAAAAGAAAACCGCCCTCGGCCATGCCGAGGACGATCACGAAGATTGGAATATGGAACAGCACCTATAAAAGCAGCCTCCATGCAGGAGGCAGAAAGGAGGCATATGAAAAAGGATTGGGAGATTTACCGGGACACCGGTATTCTCGGCGGATATATGCCGGAGTGTGCAAAACTTCGGCAAACAGAGAATGGTGAAGTCGCAACTGTTTTCCGGGACACAACGACACGTGTGGAGGAGGACTGCATCACAAAACAGCGCGAGATGTTGATCGGCAGCAAACGGTTCTGTATCACGTCTGTATTTCCGGCAGAGCCGTCTGCGACGGCAACGGACAAGCTGCTCGCATACATTGATGCGGAACTGAAAAAAGAAGCGCACAGCGCGTGAGGTTCTCATAGACTTGTGCCAGCCGGTGCGGTATACTTGCCTTACCGTACCGGCTTGCCCCACAGAAAAGGAGGTTACAATGGCAAGCCAAAAACAACAATACACCATTCTCTATGGGCGGCTCAGTCAGGAGGATGAACGCGCTGGCGAATCGAATAGCATTCTGCATCAAAGAGAACTGCTCGAAAGCTATGCACAGGCCAAGGGGTTTGAAAACACACTGTTCCTTGCGGATGACGGTTACTCAGGAACAAATTTTGATCGTCCCAGCTGGAAGAAGATCATAGAAATGATCGAGGCTGGTGAGGTGTCTACCCTGATCGTTAAAGACACATCACGCCTTGGCCGCGAGTACCTGCAGGTCGGTTCCTACATGGAAATTTATTTCCCGCAGAAGAACGTGCGGTTCATTGCAGTCAACGACGGCGTAGATTCCGCGGTGGAAAGCAGCAATGATTTTAACCCCATCCGCAATTGGGCAAACGAACTCCATGCAAAAGATACGAGCCGGAAGGTTCGCGCCGTCAAGAAGCTGCAGGCGGAACGCGGCGAACGGCTGGGCGGCAAGCCGCCCTACGGCTACAAGACGTCCGAAGCAGACCCGACGCATCTGGAGCCTGACGCAGAGGCCGCAGAGGTCGTCCGGCAGATCTTTACCCTCTGTGCTTCCGGAAAAGGTCCCAGTCAGATCGCGCGGCTTCTGACAGAACAGAATATTCTGACACCGGCAAATTACTACTTCCAGAAAACCGGGAAAACGCACCATGGGCGTGATCCGCTCCGGCCATGCGCGTGGTCTGGCACAACAGTTAGCGACATTCTCGGCAACCTTGTATATCTGGGACACACAGTCGGCCTGCGGCGGACCACGATCTCCTACAAGAACAAGACGATCGTGCAGCGGCCAGAGAGCGAACAATTTCTGGTGGAGAACACGCATCCGCCGCTCATCACGCAGGAGCAGTGGGAGATCGTGCAGGAGGTGCGGCAGCACAAA
>OMCS01000178.1_pt1 | contig 34537 bp, 19 predicted proteins | sample 1674241 | NCBI WGS metagenome assembly OMCS01 (sample SAMEA103958153, study PRJEB25191) | human gut metagenome
CACCGAGATCTACACTCTTTCCCTACACGACGCTCTTCCGATCTTGAGTGTAGTAATGCTCACCAGCAGTAAAATCAATCACGAAGGAGTAAGACAATTCGTTTCACTCACCAGAAGAAACTACAGTGATGCAGAACTGTCACAATTCGAACAACAAGGCAGGGAAAGTATTATTCGCGATATACCGAACCTAGATATTCTTGAACAGGCACGCCAAAGTGCAGCAAACACCCTGATTCCGATGCTACAGGACATGGGATTCGCTGAAGAGAATATCAAAATCAGTTTCAGGAAGAAATTCACTTTCAATGATCTGAAGACTCTTCTGGATAAGACAACTATCGAAAAGAATCACTAAGCGAGGAGAACAATGATATGAAAAGAATACAAATCATCGTACTATTAGCACTGATCCTTATTCTGGGTGGAGCCTTCTATTGGCTCACCAAAGACAACGAGGTCAGCGTGGTACAGGAAGATAAGACAACCCTCTCACCCACTCAGGTAGAAAGCATCGAGAATATCGGTCAATGGGAATTTCTATCTGTAAGTGATGAAGAACTGATAGATACTATACGCCGTGGCTTTTGGGGCGACGACCAACTGGTACGTATCTATTACGGAACGTTGCGCTTGGGTATCGATATGAAGGATGTAAAAGAGGGATGGCTACAAGCCAGTCAGGACAGCATCGTTTGCACTTTACCTCCTATCAAACTGCTGGACCATAACTTCATTGACGAAGCGAAGACCAAGAGTTTCTTTGAAGAAGGCAAATGGACAGGCAGCGACAGACAGGCTATGTATGAGCGTGCTTATCAAGCCATGAAGAAACGTTGCTTAAACCGCACCAATATCTATACTGCACAGGCGAATGCCAAGACTCAGTTTAGAGAGATGCTGAAAGCAATGGGATTCAAAAACGTAAAGATAGAATTTGAGAAATAACAAGGTTATAATACATAAGTAACTGCGTTATCAGGTATAAAAATATAGATATAAGATAAACATAAAATTTTTAAGAGATGGATGCAATAAACGATTTTTTCACCGCATTTAGTTCATTCCTTTGGGGATGGCCTATGATTATCCTGCTGTTGGGAACCCACATCTTTCTGACCATCCGCTTGCGCTTTCCACAACGCAAGATTTTCAAGGCAATCAAACTGTCTGTAAAGAAAGACAAGAATGCCACAGGAGATGTTTCACAGTTCAGAGCACTGGCAACAGCACTGGCAGCTACAATTGGTACCGGTAACATCATCGGTGTGGCTACAGCTATCGCTCTTGGCGGACCAGGAGCCGTACTCTGGTGCTGGTTAACCGGTGTCTTTGGTATTTCTACCAAATATGCCGAAGGATTACTCGCCGTAAAATATCGCGTAAAGACCAAGCGAGGCACGATGTTGGGTGGTCCTATGTATGCCCTGGAAAAAGGATTGGGCTGGAAATGGCTTGCAGTCCTGTTCGCCCTCTTTGCCGCATTGGCATCATTCGGAATCGGTAGCACGGTACAGGCAAATGCCATCTCTACCCTGGTAGAAAACCAATACGGCATTTCTCCATACATTACTGGAACCATCGTTACGGCTTTAGGAGCAGCTGTGATTCTTGGAGGCGTGAAAAGTATCTCCAAGGTTTGTGGCATGCTGGTACCTTTCATGGCACTCTTTTATGTACTAGGCTGTATCTACATTCTCTGTGTAAATCATGCTTATTTATTGCCTGCCCTCCACGTAATCTTTGACTCTGCATTCACAACAAAGGCTGCAGGTGGCGGCTTCGCTGGAAGTACCGTGATGATTGCAGCCCGCTATGGTATAGCCCGCGGATTGTTCTCTAACGAAAGTGGTCTGGGTTCGGCACCCATCGTTGCTGCAGCAGCCCAAACCCGTAACCCTGTGCGTCAGGCATTGGTTTCATCTACCGGTACCTTTTGGGATACTGTCATCATCTGTGCCCTTACAGGTCTTGTCATCACCTCAAGTATCATAGCATACCCAGACATTGACTACCATAACGGAGCAGCACTCACCAAGGCTGCCTTCAGTAAGATTCCATATATCGGAGCTCCGATATTGACCATCGGACTGGCAACATTTGCATTCAGTACGACATTGGGATGGAGTTATTATGGAGAACGGTGTGTAGAATATCTGAAAGGCAAAAAGTGGATGCTCTGTTTCCGCATAGTCTATATTGCTACTATCTTCCTGGGTAGTGTCATCAGTCTGGGACTGGTTTGGAACATTGCCGACTGCATGAATGCTTTAATGGCCATACCAAACCTTATCTCCTTGCTCTGCCTGAGTGGTATCATAGTGCATGAAACCAGAAAGTATCTGTGGAGAGACCAGTTAGATAAAGACATGGACGAAAAAGAAATAGAGGAATTAGAATAAAGACACAGAAAGGAAATACCCTGAAAGGGATAAAAATACAAAAGCTCGGTATTGCATCACTGCAGACCGAGCTTTTATTATTAAATCAACAAAAACTAATAAAATATCTTTTCTAAAAACCAAAAAACCTATTCGCTATGAACTTATGGTGCAAAGATACTACAGTTTGCGCAATAAACAGCACATTTTCTGTTGATTTCTATACTTTTTATTGGGCAAACGTTTGCACAGTTTGCCCTATCAGATTACAATTTATACTGAAGATGTTTCATTGCATGACCACCCCAAGTGGTATCATTGACATATTGGAAACCAACCTTCGTATAGAGACGCTCCGCTTTCGGATTGCCTTTATCACAAAGCAAACCTACAGCAGGAAGTCCTAATTCTCTTGCGCGAGAGATAGCAGCATCCAACAGTTTAGATGCAATACCTTTTCCACGGTATTGGTTAGAAACTGCCAAACTATCCAAATAGAACTCACCTTCCTCTGTTTCAAGCTCCATAGCCGAATAGTCTATTCCAAAAGCCACGATCGCAGCCTCAATAAAGCGCTTACGTAATCTTTTGACGTCAGCACCATCGTATGCAACCAAGATGCCAACAAGAATGCCATCAGTAGACATAGCAACCAATGTATTCTTATAACTATACTGACTGTCCTCCATCTCTACAAGTTTAGTCATCATACGGTGAAAATCAACCAATGTATGCTGAGGACCAGCAAAATTTTGGCAACACTGCGCATTCATCGCCTCCATGATAAGCGATGCGATATGCGAAGCCTTGTCAGGCGTAGCCTGTTCTATTTGAATTTTCATTATATTGTTTTTATTTTATTGTTTTATTATTGTTATTTCTTTCATGTTCCAGCATCGTGAGGAAATTCTACAAAGATTACTTTTTTCATGATTGCTGATTGGCTTTGATGCCTTATCGTTTACAAAGTTACGTATATTTTTTGATAAGAGCAAGTTTTTTATATTTTTTATTCGAAAAAGTTTTTTTATTCGAAAAAAAGATGTATCTTTGCCGCAGGTTTTGAAGCTAAATTTCTATTACTAGTATAATAGAGATACCCAAATCCCTTGGGTCCCAATGCTTCAAAACCTTTTTCGTTTTTAAGAGCGAAAAAGGAATACACCGAAAGAGTGTATCCTTCTTCGCAATATAAATCCTTAATGTTTTGTTTTTCAGAATATTACTATAATCACAAAGCTACAGAAGCATCCTTTAAGTCTACTGCCTGTGCCTTGAGGGTTCCCTTTCCTTTTATCACAACGACACATTTTCCGAAGAAAGCCTTGCGATGTGAATCGGTGAAACGCTCCAAAGAAGTCTGACATCCATTATCTGTTCCCAGAATCTTTGGCGTTTTCAGGAAAACATGACCACTTGCATCCTGTTCTCCTGAAACAGAGAAGAAAATCTGGTTATCTGCGTTCGGACAGAGATTGCCGTCTTTGTCTACCACATTCACCTCGACAAAGGTAGTCGGATCTGAAGTGCCAAAAGCCTGACAGCCCTGATAAGTCTTCTTCAACACAAGATGATGAGGAGCTCCTGCTGTTTTTATAACTTGTTCCCTAAGAACTTTACCATTCTTTCTGGCTACAACCTTCACTTCTCCCGGTTCAAAGTTTACCCGCCACATCACGTGATATTCAGTACTCTTTCTGAAAGCATCGCCTTCGTTCTTTGCACCGTAGACTGTCTTCTTACGGATGCCCTGACTCTTGCCATTGATAAAGAGTTCTACCTCATCGGCATGATTATAATAACACCACATGTCGATGGTCTGTCCCGGCAGCCAGTTCCAATGAGGGAAGAGATGAAGCACATCTTTCTGGCTCCACTCACTCTGATACATATAATAGCTGTCTTTTGGAAGACCCGCCAAATCGATAATGCCAAAATAACTGCTACGGGCAGGATAAGCATAAGGAGTAGGTTCACCGATATAATCGAAACCGGTCCAGATAAACTGTCCGCCCACAAAGTCGTTGTGCTTTACCACATCCCAGGTTTCTTCGTGGGTACTACTCCATGAGGCATGGAAATTATCATAAGCCGAACACATAAACGATGGATCGGTATAAGGCAACCACCATTTCTTTGGCGCAGTATAAATGCTGTCGCTAGGCATCATATAGTAGCCACGAGTCTGCAAGGCAGAAACACTCTCCGACAGAATGAAAGGCTTGCCAGGGAAATTCTTCGGCACATCCTTCACCCACTGATGGTGATAATTGAAACCTATAACATCAATAGCCCCACTCTTAAAGAGATGATTCTTCGGGTCGGGCTCATTGCAGCCAGCAGTAACAGGGCGTGTGCCCCAAGGATCATACTCCTTTACGATTTTTGCCAGATGCTGGGTAAGAAGCGAATTGACACTCAGTTCATCACTATGTGCCAAGGTTGAAGCATCATGACCGGCATTCAGAATCAGGTTAGCCTGCTCCAGACTGAGCGTATCAGCAGCCACATCCGACCATTGTTCGAGAACTTCATTACCGATACTCCACATAATAATACTTGGATGATTACGGTCGCGCTTGATGAGATCAGACAGATCTTTCTTATGCCATTCATCGAAGAAACGGGCATAATCGCCATTCGATTTCTTGCGGCGCCACATGTCGAAACTCTCGTCCATCACGAGGATGCCCATCGAATCGCACATGTTCAGGAGTTCTGGTGCCGGAGGATTATGACTGCTCCGGATAGCGTTCACGCCCATATCGCGAAGGATGGTAAGTTTGCGGTGCATCGCATCTTCATTGACAGCAGCACCCAGGCAACCGAAATCATGATGCTCACAGACACCATTTATCTTGAGATTCCTACCATTGAGGAAGAAGCCCTTCTTTGCATCAAACTTCACATCGCGGAAACCGGCAGTTGACGTAGCAACATCCACTACCTTCCCATTTACTAACAGCTCACTCTTGACTGTATAGAGATATCCCTTTCCGATGTCCCAGAGATGCGGATTCTTCACCTTGAGTTTCTGTTCCCGAACACCCTGACTCTTGGCTACGATCTTTCCGGCAGCATCATAGATTGTATTACGGACAGAGAGTTTCATCTTATTACCGGAAGCAGCGAAATCCACCTTCACCCTGACATCACCCTGTGGAGAAGTTACTACATACTGCCCCCATTGGGGAATATAAGCAGATTTCATGGTTTTGGTGAGCCAGACATGGCGGTAAATACCGCAACCGGAATACCAGCGGCTGTTAGGCTGGTCGCTGTTGTCTACCTTCACCGCAATGACATTATCACCCTTCTTATTAATATAAGGTGTAAGATCATACTCGAATGTACTGTATCCATAAGGACGGGTTCCGAGTTTATGCCCATTGATATACACGGTAGAATTCATATATACTCCATCAAAGGTGATGGCAAAGCGGTCATACTTTTCCTTCGGATTCACCGAGAAGTGCTTACGGTACCATCCGATGCCACCCGGCAGTGCACCACCACCGGCTCCCGAAGGATTCGAAGGAGAGAAATCGCCCTCTATCGCCCAATCGTGAGGAAGATTCAAACTTCGCCAATGCCGGTCTGAATAATCAGATTTCGACATTCCGGCACTATCTGCTAAAGTGAAAAGCCAGCCTTTATCAAAAGACTGGCGATCACGGGCGCTCAACGACTGAGCGCCCAATAGAAAGATTGCTAAAGCAAATATCTTCTTCATATTACTTCAGTTTTACAGTAACTGCCTTACCAGCATACTTCACCATCTTGCCCTTAGGCGCCTTGACGAGGCTGATACCCTGCTGGTTGTTATCACTAACAAGTACGATATTGAAACGACGCTTCTGTAGCATACCATCAAAAGCACCCTTACGGGCAGCAATAGTAACAGTCTTCTGAGCATCATTATACTTGAAGTCGATCATAGCATACTTACCCTTCTCGTAGTTGTAGTTGGTTCCCTCATCCTCATAGAGTGTATAAGAACCGTCCTTGCCTGCATAGACATAGAGGTCGATGAGTTCAGCCTTCTTCTGATCGCTCCACTCCATCTCTGGACCCACAGGAAGAATAGAACCCTCTGGAACAAAGACTGGAATCTTATCGAAAGGCGCATCGGCTACGATTGTCTGTCCACCGGCATAGTGCTTACCTGTATAGAAATCATACCAGCCCTTCTGCTTAGGAAGATAAACATTGCGGCTGTACTTCTGATACTCGCCTACAGGACAAGCCATGAGAGCAGGACCGAACATCCACTGGTCCTTGATGTCGTAAACATTGTCATCGCCGTTGAAGTCCATTACCAAACCACGCATCATGGTATAATCCTTGAAGTGAACCATACCCGCCATACTGTAGAGGTAAGGCATCAGACGGTAACGGAGTTTATCGTAAGCCACGATGGTCTTGTAAGCCGGATGATCTGCCGGAGCAATGTTCCAGACCTCACGGGTAGGCCACTGACCATGAGTACGATAAAGAGGTACGAAGCAACCGAACTGGTTCCAACGCGCCTGCAACTCGCGCCATTCCTTCAAGTCAGCATTCTCCTTACCGGTCTTATCGAACTCCTGCTGGGCAGCCACATAGCGGTTCTCTACACAGAAACCGCCCTGGTCCATTCCCCAGAAAGGCAGACCTGCCATAGAATAGTTCAAACCGGCTGTCATCTGGGCACGCATATCTTCCCAACGGGTAGCGATGTCACCAGACCAGGTAGCCGTACTGTAGCGCTGTTCACCGGCAAAACCGGAACGGGTCAGGAGGAAGACACGCTGGTTAGGGTTCACGCTGCGCTGGCCGTTATAGATAGCATCAGCATTCACGATGCTGTAAGCATTGAAATATTCGGTAGATGTACCGAGGGCTGTAGGACCGGAAAGGGCCTTGCGGTACCACATCGGGGTACAGTCGCGAACGTTTGGTTCTGATGCATCCATCCACCATGCATCGATTCCGAACTTATACTTGGTATAAAGATTCTCGTCCATCTGGCGCCAGAACATCTTGCGGGCACCATCAGAATAGGCATCATAGAATGAACCGCGGAAGCCGAGCCAGTCGTGAATATCATCCTTGATAGCCTGATGATACATCCAACCCTTGCTGTCGAGTTCCTTATAATTCTTGACCGTATCATAGAACTTAGGCCATACGGAAATCATGAATCTTCCGTTCATCGCATGTACGCTGTCAAGCATAGCCTGTGGGTTTGGATAGCGGGCAGCCTCAAACTCATGACTTCCCCATGAATCCAGCTTCCAGTAGTTCCAGTCCTGCACGATATTGTCTACAGGAATATGCAGGTCGCGGAACTTCTTCATATTGTCCTCGATGTCCTTGCTGCTCTGATAGCGCTCACGGCTCTGCCAGAAACCGAGGGTCCACTTAGGATAAAGCGAAGCCTTGCCGGTAAGCGTACGGTAACCGGAAATCACCTCATCGAGATTCTGACCGGCGATGAAATAATAGTCCATATCCGGCGACATCTCACTCCAGATGCTCAACTGGTTCTTCTCTGCCTCAGAACGAGGAGCTGCTACGCGAAGTCCGCAGTAAGAAACATCACCATCTGGCTGCCACTCGATATGGATTGGAGTCTTTACGCCCTTCTTGATAGGAGTTTCAAACTTATAAGAGTTCGGATTCCAGGCTGTACGCCAGCGCTCAGGAACAACCAGTTTGCCATCGATATAAATCTTCATGTAACCGGCATAATAGAGGATAAACTGATAGAAGCTGTTGGTCGGAGCCTCTACATAACCCTCATACACCACCTTGGAGCCATTCAGTGCAAAACCCTTTGGCAGGTTCTGAATGCCGCCCTTGTCGGTCTGGTTGCAAACCTCAGAAGTCTCAGGCATTGCATACTCAAAGTAAATGCTATCTTCGCCTCGAACAATCTTCTGACCGTTCTTATCCACATAAGTACCTGTCAGCTGACCTTCCTTTCCATCCTTATCATAGAGTTTGAAGGCACGGTTCAGCTGGAGATAATCTTCCGGATTACCCCAACGGCAATAAGAATAAGAATCCCAGAGGATGCCATAGTTTTTATTAGAGATGACGAAAGGCACACTCACCTTGGTATTATACTGGAAGAGGTCTTCGTTCTTGCCCTTCATGTTGAGTTCCTCACTCTGATGCTGACCGAGACCATAGAACGCCTCGTTATCAGGAGAGTTGAAGAGCGCACGCCATGACCATCCGTGCTTCTGTGCTTCAGGAACCTTAGCAATATCTACACCGATTTCACGGTCAGGCACAGTGAACGGCTTGAAAGTCTTTCCGCCCTGAGCAACCTCGTTGAGAAGGACATTGTCTTTCAGGTCATAGAAGGTAATCTGACCCGTAGCCTCGTTCATGACAGCACGCATGGCTGCTGTGGTAATGATGAGATTGTCTCCCTGCTCTTCCACCTTATAATTTGCCTTGCTGTTTTGAGGCACTATTATCAGACTCTGTTTATTACGGAAACTCTGTTCGGCTGTAGCCTGAACACGAATAATCTTATCGCTCACCACCTGGAGGCGAATCTGACTAGGACCAAAATTCTGGTGTTGCTTCAACTGAACAGTGAGATAATTACCATTCTGGTTGAAACCAGCTGCCTGCATACCTGTGGCACTCATCAGCAGCACTGCTGAAATCAATAATGTTTTAGTTAGTCTCATTTTATATGTTTAAAGGAAAGTTTAAAAATCTGCGGCAAAGATACGAGAAATTTCCCGTATCTTTGTGCGCAAATGTTATCTGTATGTGTATAAAATGTTAACTAGAAGCGTAAACTACTCTGATTCTGACAGATTCTTACGATATTGAGACGGCGTAACGCCATACGCGTCTTGGAAGTATTTAGTGAAATAACGTGGATTATTGAATCCCACCTTATAGGCTATTTCACTGATGTTCAAGTCGCCCGAACGGAGCAGATGCTCTGCAAATTTGATACGCTTGGTTCTGAGATACTCAGAAGGTGTAATACCCGTCAGCGAAATCATGCGCTTATATAATTGTACGCGTGAAATGCTAAGATGAGTACTGAGCGATTCTACCGATGTTTCAGGATTGCTCATATGATCGCGGATATAAGCATTCACCTCATCAATAAATTTGTGGTCGGCCTCTGTTATTACATATTCAGTGCTCACATTCTTGCGTTTCTTCAAGAGGTTCAGAATACAGAGATTCAACATATCAATATCGAATGGTTTGGCAATATACTCGTCAGCACCACACTTCAGACTTTCCTTGCGTTGCTCATCTCCCATACGGGCCGAGAGCATGATGAAAGGTATGGCTGTTGTTTCGTCATTGTCCTTACACATCCGGCAGAGTTCGTTGCCATCCATCACAGGCATCATCACATCGCTCAGGATGATGTCTGGACGACGGTCGATGATCTTGTTCCAGGCATCCTGACCATTGACAGCCTCAACAACCGTATAGTCTGTCAATACTTCGTTCATAAACTCACGGAAGTCCTCACTGTCGTCAACGAGGAGCACTACCGGTTTCTTGATCATCGATTCTCCAGGCTGATGCGCACGTTTACTCATTCCGTAGAGAACGTTCTTACCTGCATCCGGATCCTCATCAGTAGCCTGATGCACCGTGGTTATGATAGGTGCTGCACGCAAGGAACCGAGATGTGCCGTAGAATTAGAGGTGGTACTGCTCTCTATCGGAAGGTCTACCATAAAGATGGTTCCTCCGCTTGGATTATCTGTAACATCTACTTTACCGCCATGCAGTTCGGCAAACTTCTTTACCAGGTTCAAACCGATTCCGCTACCACCCTGCGGCTGCATTTCAGTGCCATTGACCTGATAGAAACGCTCAAACACATGTTCCTTCTCCTTATCGCTGATGCCCTTGCCAGTATCAGATACTGAGATGCGGAGCATATCCGAATCCTTGTCTCTTACACGCTGGCGGAGTGCAACACTCAGAGAAACGGTGATAAATCCTCCATCTGGCGTAAACTTGTAGGCATTGCTCAAGAGGTTATTCACGATTTTTCCTACCTTATCAGCATCAAACGACATCTGCAGACTAGGCACCGTAGAATCGAAGGCAAGCGTTACTTTGCTGTTTGCCAAAGTACGGAACGAAGTACAGATATTGTCAACGAAGCTCACGATGTCGATATGCGACAGGGTAAGTTTCTCCTTGTTCTGGTCTATCTTGCGGAAGTCGAGAATCTGGTTTACCAGATTGAGCAGACGGGTAGCATTGCGATGAATCATCTCCAGCTTTCTGCGTTTACTTTCATCTCTTTCTTCTCTAATCATATTGACCAGCGGCGAGATAATCAAGGTGAGCGGAGTACGGAGTTCGTGGCTCACATTGGTGAAGAAGTTGAGTTTGAGTTCATTCAACTCCTTGGTCTTCTTGATACTGTCTTCCTTGCTCTGGAGTTCGAATTTAACACGCTGCTTTTCGAGCATGCGTTTACGGTAGAGATAGAAAGCTACACCTATTAATATAATATATACAATAAACGCCCATATAGAGAGATAGAAAGGCGGATGAATATAAATCTTCAGCGTGCTCACCTCTTCGCTCACACTACCATCAGCATTCACCACCTTTGCCTCCAGAACATAGCTGCCTGAAGAGAGATTGGTAAAGGTAGCCTCCGGACGTCCCTCCGGTGTCAGCATCCATTTGTCATCAAGTCCCTTCATGCGATAGAGGAAACGGCAGCGGGCAGGAATACTTACCTGGTCGGAAGCAAACTGTATGGTAAACGCCTTGTCCTTATAACTGAGATCCAGTTCAGGATGAGTATCGAGCGATTTTTCCAGAGGCACTCTTCCCTCAAACTCCTCCCCTGCCTTCAGCGGATGATCGAAGAGTACGAAACCGCTGAACAAGACATGTGCATGTTTCTGGGCAGGAAGGATCTTGGCAGGATTGATAATATTAATACCATCCTGTCCACCGATGGCGATGGCTCCATTTCTCATCAGACAGGCAGAACGCTGGTTAAACTGGCGGCTCTGCAAGCCATCGAGCGAATTGAAGCTGATCATCGTAATGTCCCATTTGCCCTGATTGTTCTTGGTCAGCGTAACACGGGTAACGATAAACTCAGAAACCAGCCAGATGTTATGCTGCTTATCTTCGAGCACCATACAGCCTACCGTACCCTGCGTACCATTGAGGTCATTGATTGACTCCAACTGTCCTGAAGCCTCATCATACATGGTGACACCCGCAGGCGAAGCCATCCACAAGATGCCTCGGCTATCCTTCATCATGTAATTCAGGGAAGGACTAGGGAAAGGCTGTCCGTCCTTGGTTGTATTCACATTGGTTACCTTTCGGGTTCCGAAATTAAAGATAGAATAGTTCTGCGAATGACCTATCAGAATTTCATCTTTATCCGGCAGGAAGAGCGAGTTGATAAAATCGCTGGTAATACCTGAATTCTGAACATTGTAGGTTGTAAACTTACCACTTTCAGGATTATAAATCTGGAAGCCTGAGCCCAAGGTTCCGATAATCAGGCGATGATACGGATCTTCGGCAAGACACCAGACGCTGTTATTGGCAAGTCCGCCAGGAGCTGCCTGAAAACTCTTCCATCTGCCGTTTTTATATTGGGCAAGTCCACCATTGAAGGTACCGAAATACATCGTACCATCACTCATGGTTACGCTGCTGACGATAATATCCGAAGCCAGACCGGTTTCAGCCTGTGAGAATCGCCAGCTCTGTCCGGTAAGCGGACTGTAGCATACAATTCCGCTATCATTGGTTCCGCACCAGAGATTTCCATTCAGATCCTGCGTGATTGTACACACATCACCAAGCGGAATGGTTGTGAATTTCTGAGCAGCAGGCGAATAATAAGCCACACCGTTCTTGTAACTACCTACCCAGATAGCCCCCTCATCATCCACATAAACCTTCTGCAGGGAATTGTCAATGATACTTCCCTTTGCTTCGGAATGAACATACTGACGGCAGATTTTGCGTTTGAAATCTACAAAGAAGAGACCATTATGGTCGGAAGCCACCCAGAGATTGCCTGCCTTATCGCGGGCAATATCACGCATCAGAATACGGGTTGGGCAAGGAATATGAATGCCCATGTTCTCAAGATAAGAACGGGCATCGGTCCATTTCCCGGTCTTTGACTGATACACGTAATTGGCACTACTTACTGAAACCCAGAAACCTCCTATACCATCATAGAAAGTATAGGCGCCATTATCACCGGCAGCTTTATGGGTGGCAAGGAAGGAATTGTACCAGAGAACCTTCTGTTTCTGTCCGTTGACACGGCAGATTGTACCATCATTATAGGTAATGAGCGCATCGCCGTCAACCTCGGTTATTTTACTGATATTTCCCTCTTTCAGACAGCCCGGCTGAGCCTTTTTGGTAAATTTAAAAAGATAAGTATTTTTGGTCTTGGCATTATGAAAGAAGAGTCCCTGTCCGTAGACAGCTATCCACATGTTCTTATCCTTATCTATCAGGAGTTTGTAAGGAGGTCCCTGCACATGGATGTTTTTGAGCCATTCTTCCGGTTTGCGCTCAAACTGCTCTTCATCATATTTGTAGATGCTGTAACCCACAGAGGTATGCACCCAGATATTTCCATCATAGTCTTGCTGAAGTTCATCTACCGAATTGTTAGGCAGCGACTTATCATCAGTGTTGCTATAATAGAAAGTTTTCATACGGAAGCCGTCAAAGCGGCACAGTCCCGACTGGGTACCGAACCAGATGTAGCCTCTGGTGTCCTTGAGGATGGCACCCACCTGACTGTTCGTAAGTCCATCATGATTGGTGAGGCTGCTGAATTCTACGTTTTCATAGGCAGCCCATGCCCTCTCTGGCTGCATGAGCAGCAAGAGCAGAAACAGCACGATGGCATGTTTCAAGTAGTTTTGTTTTTTTATCATCATAATCGTAGGTTTTATTTACAGTTCTATAATATAGGAATTATTTCTATAATAGGTTTTATTTCACGTCGTTTTTTTCAGAACTTTCGCGTATTTTCAGTATCATCGGTACCACTTTCTTGTAGATTTTTTCATCACCATTGATACTTCTCATGAGAAGATCGCAGGCTGTGGTTCCCTGTTCGTGTGCCTTGTCCATGATAGCCGAGAGTTTCGGCGTAACGAAGGCAGCAGTATCACCATCGGTAAAACCGATGATAGCAACATCCTCTGGTATTCGGAGCCCTTTTTCCTTGATAGCATCGAAGGCGGCATAGGTGATTATGTCGTTAAAGGCGAGGATGGCATCAGGTCTGTCCTCCTTTTCGAGGAGACGGAGGGTAGCGTTTCGAGCCACATCGAAATCGATTCTGTCGCAGACTACGAGGTCACGGTCGATAGGGATGCGGTTCTCTCTCAGAGCCTCCAGATAACCGTGTTTTCTGCGGCGCACCATATCAAGATGGTTTGGACCGCCGATGAAGGCGATGCGGCGCGAACCGGTATCTATCATATGCTGGGTAGCCTCCTGGGCGGCAACATCACCATTGCCTACTACCTGGGAGAACTTATCTTCTAAGCAACAACGGGCAAAGAACACCAGTGGAACGCCCATCTTATGCAACTGCTCGAAGTGAGAATAGTCGACCGTATCCTGTGCCAGGCAGGCGATGATGCCTTCTACATGCATATTCAGGAAGTTTTCTACCGCTCTCTTCTCGTGTTCTGTATTCTCGTGACTATTGGCGCTGATTACCGAGTAGCCATTTCTTACGGCATAATCTTCTATACCATCCAGCACGGCAGCATAATAATGAGTCACCAGGTTTGGCACAATTACACCAATCACCCTAGGTGCTTCTTTTCTGAGGCTCTGTGCAAAGGGGTTTGGTCGATAATTGAGCTCCTTGGCAAGGCTTTTCACCTTTTGAGTCATCTCCTCACCCACTTCATGGCTGTTTCGCAGGGCTCTAGATACAGTTGCTATGCTGACGCCAAGTTGATCGGCGAGGTCTTTCAAAGATGTTCTTCGTTGTTTCATTTGTTAGTTTACGCTTTATTGACATACATTTTTGTATCCACAAATTCTGCATATTTTGTCTTTCCGACTGCAAAGTTAGTGAATTCTTTGCAAAGATAACAATTTCTTTCGAAAGCGCAAACGTTTACGTTGTTATTTTTCTGAAAAAATTTATTTTATAAGAAAAAAACTCGTATTTTTGCAAACTGAAAAGTAATGAATAGTTGATAATAAGTTAGTTAGAAACAAGCGTGGGTTTGGAATGTCGGGAGACAATCCAAACTCTTTTTTATGTCCCAATGTCAACAGATTACCTGATAGGATACAAAAAAAGATGAGGGCACATACTGAATACTGCCCCCATCTGATATGGTTATTACTGCTTAAAAACAAATTTCTTCTGTCCGGGATAGTTGACGAATATCGCTACCAGCAGAGATACAATACTCTTCGGAATCATATAATGCAGCTGAATATGTTCGTGCGCATTCAGAAATTCGGTCAGGGCGATGGTGCCGCCTGAATTGAGCATCCAGCTGATGCCCCAGATGATAAAATAGCGCCAGGCTACACTCTTTTTCTTGCTCTTGGAATCGCCGAACACATAACGGTAATTCAGTATGCAGTTGGTAATGCCGCCACTTATCACTCCCAGCGCATTGGCAAGTCCGTAATAAATGCCGATGATATCTGAGAGGAAAAATGCCAGTCCGAAGTCTATCACTGAGGCGCAGGAGGCAGTCAGTTCCGCCTTGCCGAAGGTTACGAGTTCTTTTTTAATCTTGCCCATAATCTCTTGGATTCCATTAGCAGTACGCCTACTATCGTAGTAAGAATACCCAACATGACATCGATGATATAATGATGACCGGAATAGACTGCCGTCCACCAGATGCCCAGACAGATGCAGGCGAAGAGCACCACCGTATACCAGCGTTTACGGCTCATCACAGCATAAATCGTAGTGAGGAACATATAGGCAGCATGTAGGCTAGGCACGGCAGCAAAGACATTGGCATTCTTGCCATAGAGTCCGTGGAACACGTGCAGTCCGGTCATTGCGTCCCATCTGCCCAGACCAGCCACATTGCCCGGTGTATTGAGCACAGCCTCGAAGCCATAGTTCATCGCATACCAGGGCGGAGCAGCCGGATAGATGTAGTAGCCGATGAAGCCGATGAGATTCACCAGCAGGAAAGCCCAGGAGAAACGTCTGAACCATTTAAGCTGTTTCGTAAGATACAGATAAAGGGCAAACGCGATAGGCACCGGAACCCAGCAGAGATAGAAGATGCCTGCCCAGAAATCGGCAAAACCGCAATGGTGAACCTTGAAGTATTCGCCCGGAATCATCAGCTGGCTATGGTCAGCTACAGCCTGCAGTTCTGCGCTGGATGAAGCAGCAATGCCGAAGAGCGACTTTTCTGCATGATAGAGATTCGCCACATCAATATCGTTCACCATATAATTAGGATAAAGGCGCATCGAATCGTAGATGATTCCAAAAAGGAACCAAGGCAAAAAATAGAAGGCAAAACGGCGTGTCTTCTTCCAGGCTGCGAGTACCGCCAGGAGGATAATCAGATAGATACTAAACACTTTTTTCTACTTTTTATTGATAGAACTTGAGTTTCTTATTTACGAGCGTTCATCACAACATAACAATGCCAGATGCGCCAGAAAGCGGTGATGTTTGCCAGAACGGCAATCAGAATCATGCCGCCAGCCAGCCACCAGATATTGCCTGTAAAGCCGGTAATCATCGCAGTAACGGCAGTAACCACAACGCGCTCAGGACGCTGCATGAAACCTACCTTGCACTCAATATCCAAACCCTCAGCACGGGCACGGACATAACTTACCATCACAGAACCGATCATCGCTGCAAAGGTGACTACGCCCATCCAGAACCAGATCATATCGCCCTGCATACGTACGAAGATGAGGCAGATGCCAAAGAGACTTACCAGTTCGCTGTAGCGGTCGAGTGTAGAATCCCAGAGTGCACCGAAGAGACTGCTTTTGCCGCTCATACGTGCCAGACGGCCATCCATCATATCGAAAAGACCGGCTGCCAGGATGATGAATCCACCCCATCCTACAGTAACCATGCAAGATGCATAGTCAGCCTGCTCAGTTCCGAGCATCCATGCAGCATCGAGGAAGAAACCGGCTGCCACGATATTGCCCAGGAATCCTACGAAGGTAACAATGTTAGGAGTAATACCTACTGCTATCATCCCCTTGATAAGTGGATTGATGATGGCATAGATAACTTTTTGTAAGAAATCTCTATAATTCATATTTTTATCTATTTTTTATTGTCTGTTTAAGAAATGTCTGCTTAAGAATTTGTTTCTTTAAGAATTTGTCTGCTTTAAGAAATGCCAGACTAGATGATTCCAGCCGAAACCAGTATGATTTTGATGATGATTAAAGAAACGGCTGCATAGAAGCCGCCCAGCAGATCATCAGCCATCACATAGAAGGCACCCTGCCTGTTATCCAGTTTCTTGATGCCCAGCGGTTTCACCATATCAAAGAAGCGGAAGAGAACAAGTGCCACCAATGCCCACCACCAGGCATCTTTCACTTCGCCCTGTGCCGTAAGCGGGGTCAGCAACGACAGGGGAATCCACACACCAGCCATCTCGTCGATGACCACCCTACTGGGATCCTCGCCCCAGTAAGGCTGCAACTGCGCTGTTGCCCAAGTGCCCAGAATAGTAGAAACAATGACGAGAAAGAAGGTGATACTCTGCAGACTCTCACCCGTAATGCCGAGTCCGTAAGCCAGGGCTGCCCAGATGAGGGTTGCCAATACAGAGCCAGCCGTTCCCGGTCCCCAAGGCCAGAAGCCACTGCCGAAACCGGTGCCTATGATGACGGGCAGCAAAGGAGGCCGCTCGTCGGTAAGATTTCCCTTGTTATTCATTCTCTTAATGTTTAATAAGCCCGCAGAAGGGCGTTTCTTCTATAAATTTCAGTGTGCAAAATTACGCTAAAAAATTAAATTAACCAAATAGTTTTCTGTTATTTTTCTGAATTTCATCAGATATTGACAGATAAACAGGTGAAATAGAGCAATATGAAGGAGTTTTATACCACTTAGGCTCGCACGGCGAAGAGCAAGAACAGGCAGCAGAAGGAACTGCATGGAAGCCTTTTTCTGAAAATCTCATAAAAAACTGAAATAATGAATAGGTTTTTGCGTCTATTTACGAATAATGTTATAACTTTGCATCCTGAAAAGATTAAATCATGGGCGGAGAGCCCCTATATATAATAAGGTATAAAAAATGAAAGGTATTAAAAAGTTGTATTTTACAGTCATCCTTCTGATGATTTCTACGCTTCAGATGATGGCTCAGCAGAAGATAACAGGCCGTGTCATCGATGACGACGGTTTTGCCGTACCGTATGCAAGCGTGCAATACAAAGGACATAAAATCGCAGTTTCCAGCAACGGAGAAGGTAAGTTTACCATTGACAAGAAGCCGGGACTCATGCTCACCGTAAGCGCACTGAGCTACAAGAGTACATCGGTGAAGGTTGACGAAAAGACCAACTTTCTGGAAATCAAGCTGAAAGACGATACGCACAAACTTACCGAAGTGGTGGTAAAATCGAAAAAAGGCCGCTACAAGCGTAAGGATAATCCTGCCGTAGAACTGATGCGGCGCGTGATTGCTGCCAAGAAAAAGAGCGATTTGAGCAACCACGACTATGTGCAATATGATAAGTATCAGAAGATTACGCTCGCGCTCAACGACCTGAAGAAAGAACAGTTGGAGAGCAAGTTCTTCCAGCGCCGCCAGTATCTCCTCGACCAGGTAGAAACCTCTCCATACAACGGAAAGCTCACCCTGCCTGTCAGCATCGACGAGACGGTTTCACAGCATATTTACCGCAAAGATCCGAAAACCGAAAAGGACATCATCAAGGGTCAGCAGAGCAATGGAATCGGACAGGTAATCCAGACCGGAGAGATTCTCAACACCGCCCTGAAAGAGGTGTTCACCGATGTGGACATCTACGATGATTACGTGCGCCTGCTGCAGTATCCCTTCCCATCTCCTATCGGCAGAACTGCCATCAGCTTCTACCATTACTACATCGAAGATACGGTGTATGTGGAAAGAGACCTGTGCTACCATCTGCAGTTTATCCCAGCCAACAGCCAGGACTTCGGATTCCGAGGCGAACTCTATGTGCTTGCCGACAGCAGCCTGCACGTAAAGAAATGTAACCTCTACATGCCTCACAACAGCGATGTAAACTGGGTTACTGACATGAAGATTGAACAGGAGTACACCAAGCTCGACAACGGCGAGTGGGTGCTCTCTAAAGACGATATGATAGCCGAACTGCACGTCAACAAGCTCCTTCAGGACCTGCTGGTGGTGCGAAACACGCGAATCACCGATTATGCCTTCGATGCCTTGCCGAAGCAGCTCTTCAAGGGCAAGGCGAAGATCAGGCACGATATGGATGCGATGAACCGCGATGAGGCTTACTGGAACAAATACCGGCAGGTGGGCCTCACGAAGAGCGAATCGTCGATGGACAGCTTTATCCACCGCATGGAGAACTCCAAGGGATTCAAATACATCATCTTCGGTGTGAGAGCCCTGATGGAGAACTATGTGGAAGTAGCTCATACCAAGGGCAAAAAGGTAACGGTGAAAGACAGTCTGGGTGTTGAAAGAGACAGCATCATCAACGACCGCCGCAGCCTCTTCGACCTCGGACCTATCAACACGTTCCTCTCCAACAACTACGTAGACGGTGTGCGCCTGCGTCTGGCGGGCAGAACGATGGCAGCCCTCAACCCTCACTTCTTCTGGGATGGTTACGGCGCTTATGGTCTGAAGAGCAACAAGTGGTATTACGGCCATGTGCTCACCTATTCGTTCAACAAGAAGAAGAACAGTCCGTTCGAATTCCCGATGCGTAAGCTTACCTTCGAGTTGGGGCATGATATTACATCTCCATCCGATGATAACCTGCTGCACAACAAGGACAACTTCTTCATGACCCTCCGTGCAACAACGCAGGACCAGATGTATCAGTATCACCGCCAGAAGGTGACCTTCACCTACGAAACCGACTGGGGTTTCCGCTTCGACACCAGCCTCCGCTGGCAGAGCAACCGCACCGTGGGCAATCTCCACTACTACAGGGTGAGCGACGGCGAGGAAATACGCAAGATACGCACCACTGAGGCAAGTGTAGGCTTAGATTACAACCCGGGTGTCACCTATGTCAACACCAAGCAGCAGCGCCTGCCAATCAACCTCGACAGTCCTGAAATCTCGCTTCGCCACACCATGGGCTTAGACGGATTCATGGGCGGCCAGTATCAGAGCAACCTCACCACGCTGGGCATTTACAAGCGCCAGTGGCTGGGAAGCTTCGGTTATATGGATTTCAACATCGTGGGCAAGGCGCAGTGGAGCAAAGTGCCTTTCACCATGCTCATCCAGCCACCGGTCAACCTCTCTATCTTTGAGCAGGAGGCAACCATCAGCATGATGAAGGACTGGGAGTTCCTGAGCGACCGCCAGCTGTTCTGGTCAGTAGCCTGGGATATGAACGGCAAGCTGCTCAACCGCATTCCGCTCATCAAGAAGCTGAAGTGGCGTGAATATGTAGCCATCAAGGGTGTTTGGGGCGATTTGACCAGCAAGAACGACCCGAGCAAGAACCTCAATGATGAGAAGCTCTTCAAGTTCCCTACCAACTCCTATACCTTTGGCAAGACGCCATACTGGGAGTTTGTAGCCGGCGTGCACAACATCTTCAAGTTCTTCGGAATCGATTATGTTCGCCGCCTCAACTATTATGACCATGCAAACATCTCAAAATGGGGCATCCGTATGGGCTTCCTCATGTCATTCTAATAAGAAAAAAGATGCCTTGATGCAGTATTTTATTGCATCAAGGCATCTGCGTACATATATAGACAACATATAAGAGAGTAAACACAATGAAGATTCTATTAGCAGACAAACAGGACATCACAAGAGCCGGATTGAGCTATGTGATCAGCAAGATGGAGGGTATGGAAACCCGGACCATCGAAGACAAGGCAGACCTGATGCTTGCCTTAAAGGAAAATGAGGATACGGTTGTTATACTCGATTACACCCTTTTCGACATCAATGATGCTGCCGAGTTACTTATTTTAAACCAGCGTTTTCCATACACGCGCTGGCTACTGTTCAGTGAGGATCTGAGTGCCGATTTCGTGAAGATTCTCATCGCCAGCAGTACGCAGTTCAGCGTATTGCTGAAGGAGTGTCCGCTAATGGAAATCAAGGAGGCGATACGTTTCTGTGTGGCAAGCAACCGTTTTGTCTGCCAGCGCATGATGGAGGTTCTTCTGGCTCCGAAACAGGAGGAGCAGGAGAAAATCAACCTCACCAAGACCGAGACAGAGATTCTGAAGGACATTGCGCTGGGAATGACGACGAAAGAAATAGCCGAGAAGCGCTTTTCCAGCTTCCATACGGTCAATACCCACCGCAAGAACATCTTCCGCAAGTTGGGCGTAAACAACGTTCACGAGGCTACGAAATATGCGCTGAGAGCCGGTTTGGTTGATTCGGCAGAATATTATATTTAACTATCAACTTTTCATTGGGGGGTTAACAGGGTTAACAGTTAACAGCTGTTTTTTGCATGGTCCCCCTCGCGTACCTTATTATATAATAATATATATATACTTATTTTTATATAAGTGTGTGGATGGAAGTATGCATTTTTGGGGTGTTAACTGTTAACCTGTTAACCCCCATCTTAATTTTCTCTTTCCAGAGCGCATCTTTTTATCTTGGCAAGCGTCTTATATTAAGACGGAGAAGTGCCTTATATTAAGACAGATAAGAGGCTTAAATGATGACCAGCGGGAGGCTTCAATGATGCCTCACGAGGGGGCAATTAATGCGTCGCGACGGAAGAATTGGTGCGTCGCGATGAAAAAAATATTGCGTCGCGACGCAAAAAATAATGCATCGCGATGGAAAAAACAGCCATTTTACAGCCATTTTTCATCCTATCGCGATGCATTCTTAATTTTCTCAACCGGAAAGCTATGGGTTGCTAACCGGAAAGCTATGAGTTGAGAACCACAAAACTATGAGTTAGTTTTTTTAACTTTTTAGCCCATTTTCTAGCTTTTTTACCGCTAAACGGCTCAAAACAGAGACTTTTAAATCTTCTTCTTATAGCAGCGATGACGGCGATGCTGTTCACTCTCCAGATACTGCCACTGGCTCTGAACACCGGTATTGGTCTCCATCTGCGGCATTGCCTCAGCCCATTTAAAGCCATAACGATGGTACTGCTCTATCAGATCAGCAAAAATAAGCGCGTTGGCTCCCTTCTTGCGATATTCCGGAAGAACACCTATCAAGAGCAAATCTACCGTATCCGTCTTGTGCCACTTCAGAACCTTCAGCACCTTCAGCCAACCCGTAGGGAAAAGCTTGCCATCGCCTATCTCGCGCAGCGCATCGGTAAACGAAGGGAAGGAAACACCAAAGGCTACCAGCTTGTTGCCAGCGTTGCCATCTACCACACCCGTTACCAGGTTCAAGTCAGCCTTCTTGATATAAGTATTTACATATTCATCTATCTGCTTCTCCGTAAGCTGCTGGAAATCATAGAGATTCTTGTAAGTCTCGTTCACGATTTCGAACACCTTCCTGCCCATTTCTCCCGAGGTCAGTTCGCGGCGGGTAAACTTATGAACATGCAGATTATATCGGCTCTCTATCATCTGGGCAGTCTTGGCAAACTTAGCCGGCGTCACTTCCGGAATCCTGATGCGGTACTCCAGCCAGTCGTTATCCTTCTCATAGAGCGGATAACTCTCCAGATGCGTCTTGTAATAAGGATAATTGTAATTGATATACATCGTAGACTTCCGGTCGAAGCCCTCGATGAGCAAGCCTTCACGGTCCATATCCGTAAATCCGAGCGGACCTACGCATTCGTTCATTCCCTTGCTCTTGCCCCAGTTTTCTACCGCGCGCAACAAGGCACAGGAAACCGCTACATTATCCACGAAATCGAACCAGCCGAAGCGAACCTGCTTCTTGTTCCACTCTTCGTTGGCACGATGGTTGATAATGCCAGCAATTCTACCTACGATACGAGCCTCGCTGTCAACCGCCAGGAAGTATTGAGCCTCGCAGAATTCGAAGGCAGGATTCTTCTTTGGGTCCAGCGTATTCATCTCGTCGAAACGCAAAAAAGGAATGGCAAACTTATGGCCTCTGTAGAGATCATAATGAAACTGAATGAAGGTTTTCAGCCCTTTTTTAGTCGTTATCGGCATGATTCTTATCTCATCATTCATTAGTATATTGTTTTATGTATATATATTCAATTGCGGTGCAAAAATACAATAAATTTATGAATAATGCAACTCTTTTCTTATAAATTTATAAAAGTTTGTTCATAATTGTCCAACTTTGTGGATATTTATGTACCTTTGCAGGTTGAAATGCCCCAAAGAGCATCATAAAGTTATGAAGAAAGAGAAAAGAGACAACTATACGTTCCTCACACATGCCCCTGTGCATCATGTGATTTTCACGATGGCCATACCAACGATTATCAGTATGCTGTCGACGAGTATGTACAATCTCGCCGACACCTATTTCGTGGGCAGCATCAACACGCAGAGTGTGGCAGCGGTAGGCGTTTCCTTTGCAGCAATGGCTGTTATCCAGGCGATTGGTTTCTTCTTCGGTCACGGAGCGGGCAATTATGTTTCGCGACAGTTGGGCGCCAAGCATACGGAAGAGGCACAGAAGATGGCAACAACGGGCTTTGTGCTGAGTTTTCTTACCGGTCTCCTCATCGCCATCCTGGGTCATGTGTTCCTCACTCCGCTCTGTCTTCTGATGGGTTCTACGCCCACCATTCTTCCTTATACAGAGCGCTATCTGGGCATTATCCTGCTGGGTGCTCCCTTTATGACCACCTCGCTTACGCTGAATAATCTGATGCGATTTCAGGGCAATACGATGTATGCGATGAAGGGCATCATGTCGGGTGTGCTGCTCAATCTGATTCTGGCTCCTCTGCTCATTCTCTACTTCCAGCTGGGCATTACCGGAGCCGCCGTAGCCACCCTCATCAGCCAGTGTTTCGGCTGCGCCATGCTCTTCTGGATGACGCATAAAGGCGAGAACATCCGCATCCGTCTCTGCAATTTTACCCCTACCCGCGCCTTTGCCAAGGAAATTATCTTCGGCGGAACCCCTTCGCTGTCAAGACAGGGACTGGGAAGTATCGCTACGCTGATGCTCAATGTGGCAGCAGGTGCGTTTGGCGATGCAGCCATTGCGGGCATGAGTATCGTTACCCGCATCTCCTTCTTCACCTATGCGATGGTCATCGGTTTGGGTCAGGGATTCCAGCCGCTCTGCGGATTCTGCTACGGCGCCAAACTCTATGGGCGCGTAAAGGAAGCCTTCTTTTTCTGCATTAAATGCGGCACGGTTTTCCTCAGCGTCTGTGCCCTTCTCGGCTTCATCTTCTCAACTTCCATCATCAGCATCTTCCGCGATGATGCAGCGGTTGTAGCCGTAGGTTCGGTGGCTCTGAGATGGCAGGTGCTCAGTTTTCCGCTCGTAGCCAGCATCGTGCTCACCAACATGCTGATGCAGACCATCCGTAAACCAGTGAGAGCCAACATCGTAGCGGCTGCACGAAGCGGACTTTTCTTCATTCCGCTCATCTTCATCCTCCCCTATTTCTTCGGACTGCTGGGCGTGGAGATGTGTCAGATGTGGGCAGATTGCTGCTCGTTTGCCGTAGCGGTTCCGATAGCCTGGAGCGCTTTCAGGGATATGAGAAGAGAGCAGATGGAACTTGGGAAAAGCCACTAGAAGATAAGAAGATACTAGAAGATAAGAGAAAATACTTGAGATAAGAGAAATGGAGAAAACTTATTACATAGGATTGGACGTTGGCTCTACGACAGCCAAAATAGCCGTTATCGACAGCGATAACCGGGTAATTTACTCAAAATACGAACGCCACAACGCTCGTGTCAACGAACTTGTGTCGCAATATTTCGATGAGATTTTAGCCCTCACGGGCGATGCAGAGGCAAGAATCTGCGTAACGGGAAGCGTAGGAATGGCTACTGCCGAACAGCTCCAGGCGGAGTTTGTACAGGAGGTGGTGGCTGCATCGGTCTATGCCCGTACTGCCCATCCTGAGGCGAAGGCGCTCATCGATATTGGTGGCGAGGACGCGAAGGTTATCTTCTTCAAGGAAAACGGAAATATGGAACTGCGCATGAACGGCAACTGTGCCGGCGGAACGGGTGCTTTCATCGACCAGATGAGTGTGCTGATGGGCGTAGAGAACCAGAAGATGAGCGAGTTGGCAATGAAGGCAGAGCACGTTTATCCGATGGCTGCCCGCTGCGGCGTGTTTGCCAAGACCGACATCCAGAACCTGATGGCGCGCAATCTGCCCGAAGCCGATATTGCAGCCAGCATCTTCCATTCCATCGCCGTACAGACGGTGGTTACGCTTTCTCACGGCATCAGCTTCGAGGCTCCTATCCTGCTCTGCGGCGGTCCGCTGACCTTTCTTCCGGCTCTCCGCAAGGCTTTCTGCGATTATCTCCATCTCTCTCCAAACGACTTCATCGTATCAGAAAACAGCAATCTCATTCCGGCTCTGGGCTGTGCTTACCGGGCTAAATCGGCAGATTCTGCAGCCTCAGTATCTGTTCTCAGAAGTCGGATGAAAAAAGAAATACAAACGGAATGGACCAGCAGTCTGCTGCCTCTGTTCAAGAATGAGAAAGAGCACCAGGAATGGCTCAAATCTAAGGCGAAATTCGCTACGGAAACCAAACCGCTGAATAAAGGAAAACAGCAGGTTGTGATTGGTATTGATTCGGGCTCTACTACGACGAAGATTGTTGCGGTAAGGGTGAATGCGGAGACGCCTACGGGAGATATTGTCTTTACCAATTACCGCCTGAATCTGGGAAATCCGATCAAGGCAGTAGCGGATGGACTGAACGCCCTGAAGCAGGAAGCAGCATTACGAGGCGCTGAACTGGAAATCGTAGGCTCCTGCTCTACAGGTTACGGCGAAGAACTCATCAAGGCGGCTTTCGGCCTCGACAGCGGCATTATCGAAACAATGGCTCACGAAAGAGCTGCTGCCTCACTCATGCCCGACGTGAGTTTTATCCTGGACATCGGCGGACAGGACATGAAGGCTATCTTCGTGGAGAAAGGGGCTGTGGTGCGCATGGAACTCAACGAGGCGTGCAGTTCGGGCTGCGGAACATTCATCCAGACCTTTGCCAACAATATGGGTTATTCTGTAGGCGATTTTGCTCAACTCGCCTGCCAGTCGAAGGCTCCCTGCGACCTGGGAACCCGCTGCACCGTCTTCATGAACTCGAAGGTAAAGCAGGTGCTCAGAGAGGGCGCATCTGTAGCTGATATTTCTGCCGGAATCTCTTATTCGGTCATCAAGAACTGTCTTTATAAGGTATTGAAACTCCATGGTAATGAGAACCTTGGAGGCAAAATCGTTGTGCAGGGTGGTACGATGAGAAACGATGCGGTGGTAAGAGCATTTGAGTTACTCACCCATACCGAAGTGGCACGAAGCAACATGCCGGAACTGATGGGCGCCTACGGCTGTGCCCTTCATGCGGCGGCAGATTACAAGCATCGCACATCTGCAGAAAACGAGCACCCTACCTCATCAAGAACCATCGATGATCTCCAGAATCTGGCTCATTATGAAACCAAACAGCTGCAATGCAAAGGCTGCGAAAACCATTGTTATGTTTCCCGCTACACCTTTGCCGGCGGCAACCGATTCTACTCCGGAAACAAGTGCGAGCGTGTGTTCAACAACAAGGGAGCAAACGGGGAAAAAGGTAAAAATATCTACGAATATAAATATAGTTTACTATTTGATAGAGAGACAGTTAACCCACTTGACGCTGTAAAACACAGCGTCAAAGTAGGCATTCCTCGCATCCTCAACATGTACGAGGAATATCCGTTCTGGAATGCGCTGCTCCGGGCAGCCGGATTGGGCGTGATTCTCTCTTCCGATTCCACTTTCAGCCAGTATGAAGGAGCCCTGAATACGGTGATGAGCGACAATATCTGCTTCCCGGCTAAACTGGCTCACAGTCATCTGAAGGAACTCAACGAGAACCCGAAGGTTGACCGCATCCTCATGCCATACGTGGTTTATGAACATAATGACGACCCGAAGAATACGCTGAACAGCTTCAACTGTCCGGTCGTTTCGGGCTACAGCGATGTCATCAAGTCGGTCATCAATCTGAAGAAACCGATCAATACGCCCGTCATCAACTTTGCCCAGCCTAAGGCGCTGGAAAAGCAGATTACCGATTATCTCAAGCAACTGGGAGTAAGCAAGAAGACTGCCCATAAAGCGCTGAGAGAGGCCCTCTATGCTCAGGCAGTATATGCGGCTGAGATTAAAAAACAGGCCTGGGAGATTCTGAAGCCAAACAAGGGACTTACGATTCTGCTGGCGGGCCGTCCTTATCATACAGACCCGCTGATTCAGCACAAGCTGAGCGAGATGATTGCCAATCTGGGAGTCAACGTCATCAGCGAAGACATCGCCCGGGGTAATCTCTTTGCAGATTTCAAAGACTTCAATCTGGAGAACCTGGCGGCAGAAAGAAATGAGGCAGCATTAGCCAGCCAAGACAACAACGAAGCATACAACTGTCAGCCAGAGACTTATCTCGTGAAGCAATGGGCGTATATGAACCGCATTCTGAAGGCAGCGCAATGGGCAGCCGAACAGGGCGATGAGGTTCATTTCGTCCAGATGACCAGCTTCGGCTGCGGTCCTGACAGTTTTATCCAGGACGAGATTCGCGACATCATGAAGCGCCACAACAAGCCTTTCACGCTGCTGAAGATAGATGATGTGAGCAATATCGGTTCATTGAAACTCCGTGTCCGCTCGCTGATAGAAAGCCTGAAGGGAGTAAAGAATTCAACACTCAACATTCAACATTCAACACTCAACATTCAACATTCAACACTCAACACTCAACATTTACAACAGACCAAGGTTTTCACCAAGCAGGATATTCATCGCAAGATTCTCGCTCCTTTCATGACCGAATACCTCACCCCTATCATTCCGCCTATTCTGAAACTGATAGGCTATGATGTAGAGGTACTTCCGATGAGCGATGAGCTAAGCGCCGAACTCGGCTTGAAGTTTGCCAACAACGAAGTCTGCTATCCGGCAACACTCATCGTCGGCGACATCATCAAAGCCTTGAAATCAGGCAGATACGACCAGAATAATACGGCAGTAGTGATGAGTCAGACGGGCGGCCAGTGTCGCGCAACCAACTACGCCGGTCTCATCAAGCGTGCAATGATTTCCAATGGATTCCAGGACATTCCGCTGCTCACGCTCGGTGTAACAGCCTCAACAGGCGAAGCATCAGGCTCAACAGACGACAAGCAAGACTACAACGAGCAGGACGGCTTCAATGTGCCTTGGCTGAAATACAGTCAGATTATCGTTACCGCCATTTTCTATGGCGATGCAATCAACGAAATGTACAACGCCTGCATCGTAAGAGAGCGTAAACCGGGCATTGCCAGAGAGTTGCGCGATAAATACATGCAGCTGATAGACGGACCTATCGCCCAGAATTCAGCCAAAGAACTCATCCGACTCCTGGAACAGGCAGCCGAAGAATTCAACCAGATGACCCTCGACAGAGAACTGCCGAAGGTAGGAATCGTAGGCGAAATCTTCCTGAAGTTCAATCCTTTCGCCCACCAGTTCCTGGAGCAGAACATCATCTCGCGCGGCATAGAGGTGGTTCCGCCTCTGCTTGCCCCTTTCTTCCTGCAGGAATTTGTGAATGTAGAGATACAGAAACACATGCGGCTGAGTTGCACCAAAGTGCCCGATTTCATCATCAAGGGCGCTTATCAGGCGCTGATAGGCAGAAGATTGCGCCAGGTAAACAAGGCAGCCGGCAAGTTCCGCTACTTCCGTCCGTTCACCAATATCTATGATGATGCGAAGGACGTACAGGGACTGGTTTCGCTCGCAGCCCAGTTTGGCGAAGGCTGGCTTCTGCCTGCCGACATCGTAGGTTACATCCGTGATGGTGTAAACAACATCATCTCGCTCCAGCCTTTCGGTTGCATCGCTAACCACGTGATTTCCAAGGGCATCGAGAAACGTCTCCACGACCGGTTCCCAATGCTCAACCTCGTATCGCTCGACTTCGATTCCGGTGTTTCAGAGGTAAACGTCACCAACCGACTGCTCCTCTTCCTGGACAGCATCGCAAAATAAGACAAGCCAGACCCATGTACGGCAAAACACCGTATATGGGTCTTTCCGTCTTTCATCCCTCAAAAAATCACTCTAAAAAATACAAAAAACCGTAGCTATTTCTTTGTCATTCAAGAAAATAATCGTATCTTTGCACTCAAATTTTATTGAGACATTAAGAAAATGAGTAAAGATACATTAACTCATCAGCTGACAGAGACCATCGAGGAGCTTTCGAGCGCCGAATCTTTGAAGGGTCTCTTCCATCAGCATCGAGACGGGAATCCACTTCCTTCGGGCAAGGCGCTCGAAGAAATCATCAGTTTGTCCCGTTCTATCCTCTTTCCGGGATATTTCGGCAATTCTTCGGTAAATATCTCAACCATCAAATATCACATTGGAGTAAGAGTAGAAAAACTCTATGAGATGCTGTCAGAGCAGATTCTCGCAGGTCTCTGCTTCGCCAACGACTGCGAAACGGAAACCCAGGCTGAACTGCAGCACCAGCGTGCCAAGGCAGGCGTGATTGCAGCCAAGGTAATCATGGAGTTTCCGAGACTGCGCAAGATTCTGGCTACTGATGTTGAGGCTGCCTACGAGGGCGACCCGGCTGCCATGAGCCACGGAGAAATCATCTCCTGCTACCCGGTCATCAAGGCGATTACCAACTACCGCATCGCTCACGTGCTGCACGAACTGGGAGTGCCGCTCATTCCGAGAATGATGACTGAACTGGCGCATTCGGAAACCGGTATTGATATTAACCCGGAGGCTACCATCGGCAAGCACTTCACCATCGACCACGGTACGGGTGTGGTGATTGGAGCTACCTGCATCATCGGCGACAATGTGAAACTCTACCAGGGTGTAACCCTCGGAGCCAAGAGTTTCCCTCTCGACAAGGACGGCAATCCTATCAAGGGAATCCCTCGCCACCCTATCCTCGAAAATGATGTCATCGTCTACGCCAATGCCACCATCCTCGGTCGCATCACCATCGGAGAAGGCTGCGTAGTGGGAGCCAACGTATGGGTTACCAAGGATATGAAACCGAAAACAAAGAAATATAAAAAAGAAAAACAAAGTTTATTAGATATAGAATTCAATAATGGAACAGGAATTTGAACTCATTGCCAAGACCTTCATGGGCCTCGAGCCTGTCTTGGCTGAAGAGCTCACCCAGTTGGGTGCCAATAATGTACAGATCGGTCGCCGCATGGTGTCTTTCACAGGCGACAAGGAAATGATGTATCGTGCTAACTTCCAGTTGCACACAGCCATCCGTATCTTAAAGCCTATCAAGCACTTCAAGGCTAGAAGCGCTGAAGAGGTGTATGATCAGATCCAGAAGATCAAGTGGGATGACATCTTAGACGTGAAGAAGACTTTCTCTGTTGACTCAGTAGTCTACTCAGAGGAGTTCCGCAACTCACGCTTCGTAACCTACAAGGTAAAGGATGCGATTGTTGACTGGTTCCGCGAGAAGCAGGGTACACGTCCAAATATCAGCGTATCTAACCCGGATATCCGCCTCAACATCCACATTGCAGAAGACAATGCCACCTTGAGTCTCGATTCGAGTGGTGAGAGTCTGCACCGCCGTGGCTACCGCCAGGAGCAGGTAGAGGCTCCTCTGAACGAGGTTCTCGCTGCAGGTATGATTCTGATGACTGGCTGGAAGGGCGAATGCGATTTCATCGACCCGATGTGTGGTTCAGGTACCATCGCCATCGAAGCTGCCCTCATCGCCCGCAACATCTCTCCAGGTGTATTCCGCAAGGAGTTTGCCTTCGAGAAATGGAACGATTTTGACCAGGATCTCTTCGACATGATCTATAACGACGACTCTCAGGAGCGTGAGTTCGAGCACCACATCTACGGATATGATGTAGATATGAAGGCGGTGAACACAGCCAACCTCAACGTGCGTGCTGCCGGACTGAGCAAGGACATCACCATCGCCCAGCAGGACTTCAAGGACTTCACCCAGCCAGCAGAGAAGAGCATCATCGTGATGAACCCTCCATACGGTGAGCGCATCTCTACCCCTAACCTCCTGAACACCTACAAGATGATCGGTGAGCGCTTCAAGAAGGCTTTTGCCGGCAACGAGGCTTGGGTATTGAGCTACCGCGAGGAGTGCTTCGAGCAGATTGGTCTGAAACCATCTATCAAGATTCCTGTATTCAACGGAAGCTTGGAGTGCGAATTCCGCAAGTATGTGATGTTCGACGGCAAGATGAAGGACTTCCGTTCTGAAGGCGGTATTGTGAAGACAGAGCGCGAGAAGAGCGAGATGGCTCAGAAGCACCGTTTCAAGAAGGAGCGTGAATTCAAGAAGCGTGTAAGCGAGGAGACTGAAAACGAGGAGGACGATATCCGTTCTTTCAAGTTCCATACTCACCGTCTGGAAGACTTCGAGAAGAAGCGTGCTGAGTTCCATAAGGGCGGCCGTTCACGTATCGGTGGCGGTCGACGCAACGATGACGACGATGACAAGCGTGGAAGCCGCAGCTTCAAGGGCGACCGCAAGGGTGGCCGTGACTTCGGTGGCAAGCGCGACTTCGGTGGCAAGCGCGACGGAAAGCGTTTCGAGAAAGGCGACAAGCGTGGTGGCTTCAAGGGCGACAAACGTGGTGGCCGTGATTTCGGAGGCAAGCGCGGAGGCAAGAAGAACTTCAGCGTTGACTTCGATGACGAGGATTAAAGAGACATACTACCCATGCGTCGTGTTTCACGACGCATGGGTGGTAAACCCGATAAAGTAAAGTAAAGAATATAATGAATCTGAAGAATTCAATTTATAAATTATCTTTTGCTGCTATGATTATGATGGCTATGAATGCAACCGACTTACAGGCTCAGGGCGTGGTTCCTGCTCAGAAAGGCGAGAAAACCTTTACATTGGAAGACCTGAACTTCGGCGGCAACAACTATCGTAACATGGTAGCTAAGAACCGCTGGTGCACCTGGTGGGGCAATGAACTCGTTCGCCAGGATGTAGATGCCTGCTATCTCGTCAACAAGACGACAGGCAAGGAGACCAGACTCTTCGGCATCAATGACATCAACCAGTGGATTGCTCCTACCAAAGACATCAAGGTAAGAGCCCTCTACAATGCTCTCTTCCCGTTTGCAGGCAAGAGCATCGTGATGGTAAGCAACGGCAGCAAGACTTATACCGTAGACTTCAAGAAGCATAAGCTGCTGAGCGAGATGGATTTTGCTGACGGCGAGAACCTTCTGGAGGCCAACGCCCAGCAGAACGCCTTCGCCTATCTGAAGGGCAGCAACCTCTATGTGCGTACCTTCGATGTAACCAGCAACGCCCTGACAAAAGAGAAGAAATCTCACGATTTCCAGCTCTCAAAGGACGGAAGCCGCGAAATCGTTTATGGACAGAGTGTTCACCGCGATGAGTTCGGTATCAGCAAGGGAACCTTCTGGAGTCCGAACGGCGAACTGCTCGCCTTCTACCGCATGGACCAGAGTATGGTAACCGACTATCCGCAGGTCGACATCCCGGAAATCGGTTTCAATCATCCTGAAACACAGAGTTGCATTGCTACTCCTGCACCAGACAAGTATCCGATGACAGGCGAGACATCACACAAGGTAACCGTAGGCGTGTTCGACTGCATGACCGGCAAGACCGTCTATCTGAAGGCTGGCGATCCAACCGACCGCTACTTCACCAACATCGCATGGAGTCCAGACAGCAAGACCATCTATATGTTCGAACTGAACCGCGACCAGAACGACTGCCGTCTGACTGCCTACAATGCAGAAACCGGCGAGAAGACTGGCGAGCTCTATCGCGAAACCGACGAGAAATACGTGGAGCCTTGCCACCCTATCCAGTTCCTGCCTTGGGACAGCAGCAGCTTTATCATGCAGAGCCGCAAGGATGGTTACAACCACCTTTATATCTGCACCCTGGGCAAGCACGGAAGCCGTATGGCCAGCAATACAGAATCGCTCGAAATCAAGCAGTTGACTTCCGGCAAATGGGAAGTGATGGAAGTGCTCGGTTTCAACAGCAAGCGCAAGAGCATCATCATAGCCAGCAACGAGTGCTCACCTATTCAGCAGAACACGTGGAGCGTGAGTGTCAAGAACGGCAAGCGCACGCTCCTCGACAACGGAAAGGGTTGGCACTATGCCTCTCTCAGCACCAGTGGTATGGCTGTTTGCGACAACTACTCCGAGCCTGACGTGCCCCGCAAGATAGACCTCATCGAGGTAGCGGGCAAGCGCGTCAACTGGTTGACGGCAGCCGATCCTTGGCAGGGCTACAACGTGCCGGAGTATAGCTGTGGCACGCTCAAGGCTGCCGACGGCACCACCGACCTCTACTACCGTATGGTGAAGCCTGTCGGTTTCGACGCTACGAAGAAGTATCCGACGGTGGTCTATGTCTATGGTGGCCCCCACGCTCACAACGTTGATGCGCGCTGGCACTATAGCTCACGTTCCTGGGAGACCTACATGGCACAGAAGGGCTACCTCCTCTTCATTATCGACAACCGTGGTAGCGAGCATCGCGGCAAGGCCTTTGAGCAGGCCACGTTCCGCCACCTCGGCCAGGAGGAGATGAAGGACCAGATGAAAGGTGTGGAGTATCTCCAGAGCCTGCCCTATGTGGATAAGGACCGTATCGGTGTGCACGGTTGGTCGTTTGGTGGCTTTATGACCATCTCGCTGATGACCAACTATCCTGATGTCTTCAAGGTGGGTGTGGCCGGCGGCCCCGTCATCGACTGGAAGTGGTATGAGGTAATGTATGGTGAGCGCTATATGGATACGCCGCAGACCAACCCCGAGGGCTACGCTCAGACTTCCCTCCTGGCCAAGGCCAAGGACCTCAAGGGCAAGCTGCAGATCATCCAGGGCCTCAACGACCCGACGGTACTCCCGCAGAACTGCTACTCTTTCCTCAAGGCTTGCATTGCCGTGGGTACCCAGCCCGATTTCTTCGTCTATCCGGGCGAGCCCCACAACATGCGTGGCCATCAGAGCGTACACCTGCATGAGCGCATCACGCAGTATTTTGAGGATTATCTGAAATAAAACCTCGTTTTCAGTTGACCAATCAGCCTTCCAGGGACAACTCGTCACCGCAAGGCTGATTGGTTGTATCTGAGCGGAATACAAATATCAAGGATCAAGGACATGAGAATCTTACTATTAGGAAGCGGTGGACGCGAGCATGCGCTGGCATGGAAACTGGCGCAGAGCAGAAAGTGTGACAAACTGTATATCGCCCCAGGCAATGCCGGTACGGCTTTGGTGGGCGAGAATGTCGCCATCAACGTGAGCGACTTCGACGCACTGAAAGCGTTTGCTGTTGATAACCGAGTCGATATGGTAGTAGTTGGCCCCGAGGACCCGCTTGTCAAGGGCATCTACGACTGCTTCAAGGAGGACGCGCGTACCAGTACTATCCCCGTTATCGGCCCGTCGAAGCAGGGAGCGGTGCTGGAGGGATCCAAGGACTTCGCCAAGCAGTTCATGTTGCGCCACAATATCCCGACGGCGGCCTATCGTACCTTCGACGGTACAACTTTGGAGGAGGGCCTTCGCTTCCTGGAGACACTCCAGCCTCCCTACGTTCTTAAGGCCGACGGACTGGCTGCCGGCAAGGGCGTGCTCATCGTCCCGACCCTCGACGAGGCCAAGAAGGAACTGCGCGATATGCTGGGTGGTATGTTCGGCAATGCTTCGGCACGGGTAGTCATCGAGGAGTATCTCGATGGAATCGAGTGCTCCGTCTTTGCCCTCACCGATGGCGTCCACTA